>MDTE01024795.1_pt1 | contig 21336 bp, 17 predicted proteins | sample 811231 | NCBI WGS metagenome assembly MDTE01 (sample SAMN05326651, study PRJNA326480) | marine metagenome | isolation source: seawater | place: Indian Ocean: Red Sea | collected 2010
ACTTCACAAATTGGGAGGGGAGAGCCAATTAGAGATACAGCAAGAGTGCTAAGTAGATACTGCGATGTTCTTGCGATAAGAACTTTTAAACAATCAGATCTAGAAGAATATGCGAAATGGTCTTCCAAGCCAGTAATTAACGCCCTCACAGATCTAGAACATCCCTGTCAGGCTTTAGCCGATTATATGACAATTAAAGAGGAATTTATTGATTTTAAAAATGTCGTTTTGACATTTATAGGGGATGGTAATAATGTTGCAAACTCTCTCATTTTGTGTGGAGCTTTATTAGGAGTAGAAGTTAGAATCGCATGCCCTAAAGGTTATGAACCGAATGATTTGGTAATCAGTAGAGCTAAAAAAATATATAAAAATAAAAATTTATTAAAAATCTCTAATGATCCAATGACTGCGGTAAGAGGGGCAAATGTTTTGTACACAGATGTTTGGTCTTCCATGGGTGAAGAAAATCAAAAAGAAGAGAAAGATAAAGTGTTTAATGGATATACTATCAATACAAATTTAGTTAGTAATGCAGATAAAGAAGCGATCATACTTCATTGCTTACCTGCCTATAGAGGTAAAGAAATAACTGATGAGGTAATTGAAAGTAAGAAAAGTAGAATTTTTGAACAAGCTGAAAATAGGATGCATGCTCAACAAGCTCTCCTGTCATCCCTTCTTTTATAAAAAATATTGCCATTCCTCTTCAAAAGAGGTACAAATGTATTAGTGTACAAATGTTTTTATGGAAACCTCAGAAGGCAATAATCTTACAGAAGCCCAGAATGAACTTTATAAATGGATAAAGAATTATATGAGGGATTTCCAGCATAGTCCTTCAATAAGACAGATGATGCAAGCTATGGGTCTTAAATCTCCTGCCCCAATTCAAAGTCGTTTAAAACACTTGCAAGAGAAAGGTTACATATCATGGCAAGAAGGTAAAGCCAGAACTATGCAGGTAGTCGATGAAATTGTAGGGGGTATTCCAATTATGGGTTCAGTAGCAGCAGGTGGGTTAATTGAAACTTATTCTGATTTGAATGAAAATCTTGATATGTCTGATATTTTGAAAAAAAAGGATATATTCGCACTTACTGTTAATGGAGATTCAATGATAGATGCTTGTATTGCTCATGGAGATATGGTCTTGATGGAACCTATTAAAGATTCTTATTCGCTTAAAAATGGAATGATTGTTAGTGCTATGGTTCCAGGACTTGGTACCACCTTGAAATATTTTATAAAAAAAGGACGTAAAATTTACTTAGAAGCTGCTAATCCAGCTTATGAACCAATAGAACTTAATCTAGAAGAGGTAGTTTTTCAAGGAAAACTTCTAGCTGTTTGGAGGAAAGTCTAATTTTTTAATTTATTTATTTCAGCAACTCACTTTAAAAATTTAAATTCTTTTTTGGTTGCAAAATTCCAGCTATCTCTACACATGTCTTCTAAAGTTTTAGATGGTTCCCATTCTAAATAAGAGAGTGCTTGTGAATTGTTCGCAACTGAATAATAATGATCACCAGGTCTCCTATCCCTAAAAATATATGGAATATTAATGTTGTTTACTTTAATAAATGTCTTTACAACTTCTAGTACACTATATCCGACCCCAGTGCCTATGTTGAAGGATATTTTTTGTGGTTCGTTTTTTATTAAAAATTTTAATGATGCTAAATGTGCTTTTGCTAAATCAGATATATGTATAAAGTCTCGTATACAGGTACCATCTGGAGTTGGCCAATCTTTTCCGAAAATATATAATTGTGATCTTTTTTTCAATCCAGTCTTTAAAATTAAGGGGAAAAGATTTTTGGGAACAGAAATGGGTTCCTCTCCGATTAATCCCGAATGATGAGATCCTGCAGGATTAAAATATCTTAAGTTTACTATTTTCCAATTATTCGGAGCACTTTCGTATAGATCAGAAAGAATTTTTTCTATTGTAAGTTTCGTATTACCATAAGGATTTATAGGTGCTTTCTCATGATCTTCATTGATCTTTTCTACGCATCCTATTCCATAAATTGTGGCACTACTACTAAATAATAAATTGTAGCATTTATGATTATTCATAACCCACAAAAGGCTCAAGGTGGTACTGGTATTCCAATCCCAGTATTTAAGTGGATCTTTAATTGATTCTTCTACTGCTTTTAATCCTGCGAAATGAATTACTGAAATTATTTCTTTTTTTTTATTTTTAAATTCGCAGAATACTTCATCTAACCATTTTTTATTTCTTAAATCGCCTTTTCTAAAGTAAATTTCCCCTTTTTTTTTATCTTCTTCTAATAAAAAGATCTTTTTTAAATTAGATAGAGTATTAATCTGACAGTTATAGAGAGAATCTATTATTAAAACGTCATATCCAGCATTTATCAACTCAACACAAGTATGACTCCCTATAAAACCTAGTCCACCAGTAGTTAAAACTGTACTCAATTGTGAAATCTTTATTAATAATTACAATAACTATAGGAAAACCTAACAAAAATACCTTAATTAAAATCAGTAATTTTTAACAAAAATATACTAAATAAAATTAGAATTTAACAAATATATTGAAAAAATTTCTTCAAGAATAACTTTTAATCCTTTCTCGGTATAATGAGAATTTAAAATCACGCAATCTGAGAATTAAATGTTAAATTATGATGCCTAAATCGGAAGAAAATAATAAAAAAGTGGCTCTAATAACTGGGGTTACTGGCCAGGATGGAAGTTATTTGGCAGAATTCCTTCTAAAAAAAAATTATTCAGTGCATGGAATTAAAAGAAGATCATCAAGTCTTAATACTGGACGGATAGATCATATATATGAAGACCCTCACGAAATTAATAGCAATAATGACTTTACTTTACATTATGGAGACCTTACTGACAGTACTAATTTAATAAGGATAATTAATGATGTAAATCCAGATGAGATTTATAATTTAGCAGCACAGAGCCATGTAGCGGTAAGTTTTGAAACTCCAGAATATACAGCTAATAGTGATGCCCTTGGGACACTTAGGATTCTTGAGGCTTTGAGAATTCTTAATAAGACAAAAACCACAAAATTTTATCAAGCTAGTACCAGTGAATTATATGGCCTTATTAAAGAAAGTCCACAAAATGAATTAACTCCATTTTACCCAAGAAGTCCTTACGCGGTAGCAAAATTATATGCCTACTGGATAACAGTTAATTATAGAGAGGCTTATGGAATTTTCGCTTGTAACGGGATTTTATTTAATCATGAGAGTCCTAGAAGAGGAGAAACCTTTGTTACAAGAAAAATTACTAGAGGACTTTCTAGAGTAAACCTTGGATTAGATAGTTGTATTTACTTGGGTAATTTGGATGCGAAAAGAGATTGGGGACATGCAAAAGATTATGTTGAAATGATGTGGAAGATGCTCCAATATAAGAATCCAGAGGATTTTGTTATTTCAACGGGAAGAATGGAAACAGTTAGAAGGTTTTGTGAACTTACCGCAAAAAGTTTAGGGTGGGGTAATAAAACTACAAACCAAAAAGCACTCTTTTGGGAGGGGGAAGGAACAAATGAGATAGGTAAAAGAGGAGATACGGGAGAAATAGTAATTAGGGTAGATCAAAGATATTTTAGACCTTCAGAAGTAAATGAACTTCTTGGAGATGCAACAAAAGCAAAAACGGTATTAGGCTGGGAATCAAAAATTTCTTTAGAAGAAATGATTGATGAAATGGTTAAAGGGGATTTGAAAAATATTTTAGAAAATGAAAATTGTATTTAAGTGATATTACAAATAACATGACAAAACTTATAAACAAAAGTGAAAAAATCTTCATTGCTGGATCTAGAGGTATGGTGGGTAGATCTATTAAAAATTCTCTTCAAAGAGCTGGATACGGAGATGCACGTAATGGTGGACAAATTTTATGTCCCTCAAGAGAAATACTTGATTTAGAAAATTCCATAAGTGTTCAAAATTGGTTTGATAAAAATAAACCATCAATTGTCATCATTGCAGCTGCAAAAGTTGGAGGAATTCATGCAAATAACACTATGCCTTATGAGTTCCTTATTAAAAATTTAAAGATTCAAACTAATTTAATTGAGTATTCATATTTAAATAATGTAAAAAGATTATTGTTTCTTGGAAGTAGTTGTATATATCCTAAATTCTCTAATCAACCAATTATAGAGGAATATCTTTTAACAGATTCACTTGAGAAAACAAATGAATATTATGCTTTAGCAAAAATAACAGGTATAAAACTATGCCAATCACTAAAAAGCCAATATGGTTTTGATGCAATATCTCTGATGCCCTCTAATCTCTATGGTCCTGGAGATAACTATCATCCTTTGAATAGCCATGTTTTACCTGCCTTAATAAAAAAAATAATGAATGCTAAATTAAATAACATCAACACTATCACTTGTTGGGGTACAGGAAATCCATTAAGGGAGTTTTTATATGTTGAGGATCTTGCAGAAGCTTGTATTTTTGCTTTGGAAAACTGGGATCCTAATCGAAAGGATGCCCCAAAAGATTTAAATGGTGATAAATTATATTGGTTAAATGTTGGATCACATCATGAGGTTTCTATAAAGGAACTTGTTGAACTGATATCGCAGGAATGCAATTATAACGGTGAAATAGTTTGGGATTTTTCTAAACCTGATGGTACTCAAAGAAAGAAACTTGATACCTCTAGAATGTCTAATCTTGGGTGGAAGGCTAAGGTAAGTTTAGAGGAGGGTATTAAAAGAACTTTAAAAGCATATTTGAATGAGAAGGAATTAAATACTTTAAGGGTATAATTTATAATTCACGGTATTTTTTAATGAATTTAGCTTGGATACTTGTAAAAAATAGATTACCTGTAATTAAAAAAATTACATTAGAAGCTATTTTATACTTTTTTCTAATTATTTTTATTCATAAAATATTTGATATTCAAATAATAATTAATATTGTATCGTGGTTGTTTTTGAGTTACTTGCTAGGAAGATATAGCTTAATTTACGTGAATACTAAATGTTTAATATATTATTTTGCAAAATTATCATTGATATATTTGATAGTTAAATTTTTTAATTATATGTATGATTTAAATAATCATGGGTTTGATGCATATTTTTTGATAGTCATTTTATTTAATATATTTTATTTTTTATTCTTCCTCAAAGAAAATATTACTGAATCTAAATGGCTTACTAACGATATTCGTTTAATTAAATTATATAATTCTTCAAAATTAATCTTCAAGAGAAATAGGATATCATTTTATGATAATAGTGATAAATATAATTTTCATGAATATAAAGGTATCATAGTTAATAAGAAAAATACAGATATTAATCAATTAAAAACGGTATTAAATAAATCAAAAAAATTAAGATTATATAGTTCTTTAGAATGGTGTGAATTATTTTTAGAACTTTCCCCTTTAGATTTAATAGATGACAATGATTTTTATAAAAAATTAAAAAACTATAAGACTAATTTTATATTCCATACTTTTAAAAGAGGTTTTGAATTCATTTGTAGTTTAGTAATTTTTATTTTATTTATGCCAATTATTATTTTATTTTCTATTTTAATTTTTTTCCAAGATGGTTATCCCCCCTTTTATTCGCAAAAAAGAACAGGTCTTAATAATAAAGTTATTAAGATCTTTAAAATAAGAAGTATGCAGATAAATTCGGAGAAAAATGGACCACAATGGAGTACGAACAATGATCCACGCGTTACACTAATTGGAAAATTAATAAGAAAAAAAAGGATTGATGAATTACCACAATTGCTTTCTGTTGTTAAGGGAGATTTGAGTTTAATAGGTCCAAGGCCAGAAAGGCCTGAAATTGATCAAACCCTAGAAAGCGAAATAATCTCTTACTCCAAAAGATATATTGTTAGACCAGGTATAACAGGTTGGGCTCAGGTAAATTATCCATATGGAGCTTCAATAGAGGATGCAAAAATAAAGCAAAGTTATGACTTATATTATGTTAAGAATGTTTCGTTCATCTTGGATTTGATTATATTTCTAAAAACAATGAAACTAGTTTTAAACGGTAAATTTTCTAACCCTTTAATTTAATTTATTCAATCCTTATTGGATAAGAATCTAATTAATTGAAAATACTTTATTTTTGAATTTATATACTTAATAAAAATAATTAAGATTTAACTAAATTACCCTCTTTCTTGTTTAAGGTCTGCCTAAGTTTGTAGAATAAAATTCACGAAATCATTTCTAATATTTAAAAATTAATGTATTCGACTAAGAATCTAATAACAGGGGGGGCTGGTTTCCTAGGGTCAAATCTTGTAAAGAGACTTTTGGATGCAAATGAAGAAGTTATTTGTTTAGATAATTTCTTCACAGGTAGAAAAAATAACATTTATCAATTTTTAGATAATCCAAAATTCACATACATTGATCATGATGTTGTTGACCCTATTGATATTAATAATGAAATTGATAAGGTATGGCACTTAGCATGTCCAGCCTCACCCAAAAATTATCAACTTGATCCAATTAAAACATCTAGAACAAGTTTTGTTGGAACATATAATATGCTTGAATTGGCCTATCAAAAGGGAGCCAAGTTTTTATTAGCTAGTACAAGCGAAATATATGGAGATCCTAAAGTTCATCCTCAATTAGAGAACTACTGCGGAAATGTAAATACTACCGGTATAAGAAGTTGCTACGATGAAGGGAAAAGGATAGCGGAAACACTATGTTCTGATTATAGAAGGATTAAAAATTTGAAAGTTTGTATTGTTCGAATTTTTAATACTTACGGTCCTGGAATGCAACCGGATGATGGAAGAGTCATTAGTAATCTAATTGTTCAAGCATTGCGAGGGGAAAACCTCACGATTTATGGAAATGGGCAACAAACTAGGAGTTTTTGTTATGTAGATGATCTTATCCTGGGTATGATTCTGGCCATGAACTCTAATTATCAAATGCCTATTAATATTGGTAACCCAAATGAAATCACTATAAATAAACTTTCTAAAATAATTCAAGCAAAAATAAATAAGGATCTAAAGACTATTTATAAACCTCTACCCCAAGATGATCCAACTCAGAGATGTCCGGTAATTAATCTTGCAAAAAAAGAATTAGGATGGGAGCCAAAAATGGATCTTGAACTAGGATTAGAAAAAACCATAGACTATTTTAAGATGATTTATGCAAAATAAATTAAGCTCTCCCCACCCAAAAACTTATGTTATGAAATGACTTGCTACGGTGATAGTCCAACAAAGACTACGTCTGCATCTAAATATCATAAGCTTGAAATCATGATTGTTGATACTGATAAACAAATTAATGAAGGGTTGAAATCTAAAAATTTTAATAATTTCTCAATATATAAATCTGGTTTTTCAGAGATACTTTCTAGGATTAGTGTTAAGGGTATTTTTTTAAGAAAAAATTTAAAAGAATCAATATCTTTAGCAAATATTAATGTTTGGATTAATGATCAAAATATGCGAAATTAAATTTTAATTTATATGAAATTAAATTATATAAATCTTTATGAGATTATTAAAGGAAAAAGAACTTTCTTGAGATATGTAAAATGGCAAGTTTTTGAAAAAGCGTTAAGGTTCTTTACTACAATTTTTATTAGTTTTCTAATAGCAAATTACTTGAGTCCCGAAGATTTCGGAAAATATACATACACAATATCTATATTAACTATTTGGATTGGTACATCTAATTTAGGAATGAATAATTTAATTGTGGCTCAGATATCAAAATATAAAATAAATCAAAAAAAGATTATAAGTACTTTTTTAAAAATAAGGATAATTTCAACTTCTTTATTTTTTCTACTTTTTATAGTTTATTCATTATTAAATTTTAAACTCGGATTTTTTTTAACACTAACTATACTATTTTCTTTTTTAGAGATATTTGAATTTTATAATCAAGGAAAATTAAGGTTAATTGCAAATTCGAAATCCAAAATAATTGCTTATTTATTTGGTTTTTCCTTAAAGATAATTGCAATTTTATTTTTTAAGAGTTATAAATTAGCACTAATATTTTATAGCCTTGAATTCTGTTTAATATACTTTTTAATTTATAAAGATTCAAAGTTAGATTTTTTTGAAATTCTTTTCAGTAAAGTTGAATCAAAATTATTGAAAGCTACTTTGAAAAAAATGATTACATTATCATTTACACCTTTTTTAGTAATATTTATAAATAAATTCGATATTTTAATTATAAAGTCCAAGTTTGGTTTCTCTTTGCTAGGACAATATAATATTTTTTCCCAGGTAATTTTGCTATGGTCAATTTTTCCTATTATGTTAACAAATTATCATTTACCAAAACTTGCTCAAATATATTCCACTTCAATTGAAAAGTATCATAATGAGCTAAAAAAATATGGAAGAATTTATTTTCTAATAGGTTTATTTTTGACTTTAATTTCTATTTTGGTTTTTAATGTACAATATGGCATATTAAATTATCAAAATAATTCTATTTATCTAGCATGTACTATTTTATGTTTTATAAATATTCCTCAAACCATTTCTTTACTCCAAGTTCAGATAATTGCAATTAATAATCTTCAAAATTATGGGCTAATAAAAGTTGTCATTGATTTTTTATTAATAATAATTTTCTCATTATTATTGATTAACAATATAGGGATAATAGCTATTCCTATATCATTGAATTTCTCATCACTCATAACAACATTTGTATTGCCTAAATTTTTCAAGAATAGTTTAAGATATGTTGTTTAATAATATTTAATTTAATGAATTGTACTTAAATCAATGATCCATTAACTCAAAATTTAAGTTTGGTTAAACCTTATATATTAGAAAAAACCATCATAACAATATTCTTTTAATTATTATTGAAAAGTTTGAAAATTTTATAACCTATGATTTCTAAGATCTTCAATTAGTGTTGTCTTATTAGTAATAGCTTTTTTATTAATAAGAATTAATCAATTAATGTGTATAGAGTAATTAAAGATGAACTTTTTGTTATATTTATAATCTAATGAAAGATAAGATAATTAAAATGAACAACATTCATAAAATGTCAATAATTTTCAGGAATCAGTTAAATCCTGTTATCAATCAATTAATTAATATACTACAATTCAAAATTAATGATGATTTAAAAAATATTTATAAATTTCTACCTGAGAATCATCTAATTCAGATTTCTCCTTACATATCAAAAGCTAAAAATTTTTTGAGGCGGGAAGCCAAAATTAGTCTAGAATTAGTATCTGATAAAACTATTGAATACTTTATTAGATTGTTCTATGGATAGAAACAAGGAGAGAAATATATGTTGTATAGGAGCCGGTTATGTTGGTGGCCCAACAATGTCAATGATTGCTTTAAAATGCCCAAAGTCTAAGATAACTGTTGTTGATATTAACCAAAATAGAATTAATGAGTGGAATAGTGATGACTTAACAAAACTTCCTATTTATGAGCCAGGGCTAGATGAAATAATTTTAAAAGTAAGAGATAAAAATCTTTTTTTTAGTACTGATATAAAAGGTAGTGTATCTAAAGCAGATATTATTTTTCTATCAGTTAATACCCCCAGTAAAGTTAAAGGTATGTTTAAAGGAATAGGGAAAGCAAGTAATCTTGAATATCTTGAAAAATCGGTCAGAGAGATAGCAAAATATGCAAATGGCCATACAATTATCGTTGAAAAAAGTACGGTGCCAGTTAAAACTGCAGAAACTATAAAATCAATCCTTAATTCTGCTAATACGAAAAAAGACAAAATAAATAAAACATATTCAATTATTTCAAATCCAGAATTTCTTGCGGAGGGTTCAGCAATTCAAGATTTAGAAAAACCTGATAGGGTTTTGATAGGAGGTGATGATATTGAATCAATTAATGAAATAGCAAGTTTATATAAAGCATGGGTACCAGAGGAAAAAATCATTAAAACAAATTTATGGAGCAGTGAACTATCTAAGCTTGTTGCAAATGCTTTTTTGGCTCAAAGAGTCAGTTCCATAAATTCTATTAGTGTAATATGTGAAAAAACAGGAGCAGATATTAATGAGGTTTCCAAGGCTATTGGTACAGATAAAAGAATTGGAGATCAATTTATTAATGCTGGGCCAGGATTCGGCGGAAGTTGTTTTAAGAAAGACATATTAAGTTTGATTTACCTCTGCAATTTTTATAGGTTGGATGAGGTGGCAAAATATTGGGAAAATGTGATTAATATTAATGATTGGCAACAGGAAAGGATATCTAGGCTTATTGTCCAAAAACTTTTTGGTACAGTAGTTGGTAAAAAGATAGCAATTTTTGGATTTGCATTTAAAGCTAATACAAATGATACAAGAGAGTCACCAGCAATTAATATTGCAAAAAATTTGCTTTTAGAAGGGGCAAATTTAAGTATTTATGATCCTAAAGTTAATAAAGAAAAAATAAATTATGAATTAAGTAATTGTATTTCTGATTTCTTATCTGAAAAAGAAAATTACTCTTTTGGAAAAGCATCCACTATAGAAGAGGCTGCTGAGAATTCTGATGCAATTGTTGTATTAACGGAATGGGAAGAGTTTAAAAAATTAGAATGGGAAAAAATTTTTTCTATGATGCGTAAGCCAGGTTGGATATTTGATACGAGAAATGTTTTAGTAGATATTACTCTTGACTTTCCAGGAATCAATATTTGGCGGATTGGTAGAGATTTAGGTTAATGTTTTTAAAAAAAAATGAAAAAGTACATTGCTTTATAATTAGCGGTAATTTGTCATCTGCTGCAAACTATAGATCCTATAATCTTTCAATTGCTTTAAAAAAACAAGGATTATCAATCTTAGTGATTTGCGAAAATAAAAGTGCTAATTTGACTTTTATCGAGAATCTTAAGAATAAAGGGATTATCTTGAGAACATATAAAGCAAACAAAATCCTTTTATCTATTTTGAAAACACGGATGATTCTATGGAAGTTTAATCCGATTTTTGTATATCAAACTAATCCAACAATAAGAGCATTTCTATCTTTATTTTTAACAACTTATACGCTTGTTGGAGAGTGGGACGAACCTGAATTATTGAAATTTAAAGGTAGATTTAAAAACTTATTATCTAAATTCCTTCATTTTTGGTTCTTGAGAAAATCTAAAATAAGAATATCATGCACTAAATATTATCAAAAGTTTATACCAGGATCTTTTTATATTCCTCATGGCCAATACATTAATGAAAAATCTGATTTTATAGATATCACTAATGATGAAGAGAAATATTTTGTTTATTTAGGAAATTTTTATAAATTATGGGATCATGATTTGTTATTCAGAGGATTATTAAAAGCTAAGAAAAATAATTTTTCACCTTTGGTAAAGTTTATTGGAAATGGACCTGAATACAAAAAATGGGTCAATTATGCAAAAAAAAATAAGTTAAATAATATTCAGTTTGAAGGGTTTCTAAATCATAAAGATTTAATGAAAATACTCAATTCTGCTCATGCTTTACTTTTTCCGATGAGGGATACGCCACTAAATAAATCAAGATGTCCTTCTAAAATTTTTGCATATATTGCATCTAAAAGACCAATAATTGCTCATAGCGTTGGTGAAATTAAATCTTTATTAGGGGGTAAAGCAAAGTTATATTCTCCTAAAGTTGATTTGATTGAAATTATTAGAGACTTGCCAGATAATTTGGAAAGTGTTGTTTATGACAATAAAAAATTTTCATATGAAATAATTGCCAAAAAATATATTAAATTAATTAATGCATTCCATAAATACTAATTCTTAATTGAAATTCTATGAAATTACTTGTTACTGGATCAAGTGGATTAATAGGCAGTGAAGTCGTTGATCAATTCGCAACACAAGGTCATATTGTTTATGGCATTGACAATAATCAAAGAGAAGTATTTTTTGGGAAAAAAGGGAGTACTAGATGGAATCAACATCGATTAGAAGCTAAGTACAGTAATTTCTTTCATAATGAACTTGATATTAGGGATAGAGAAGGACTTCGCAATTTAGTAGGGTCTATAAAACCAGATGCAATTGTCCATACTGCCGCACAGCCATCACATGATAAGGCTGCATCAATACCATTTGATGATTTTGATACAAATGCTGTTGGGACTTTAAATTTACTAGAAGCAATAAGAAGTCAATTCATAGGGATACCTTTTGTCCATTTGTCCACCAATAAAGTATATGGAGATAAACCAAACTCTATTAAAAGAAAAGAAAAAGAGACAAGATATGAGTTTGATCATCCAGACTTTTTTAGAGGAATTAACGAAAGTTTTAGTATTGATCAATCAATACATTCTCTTTTTGGAGCTTCAAAAGTAAGTGCTGACATTATGGTGCAAGAATATGGAAAATATTTCGGGATGAATACATGTTGTCTTCGGGGAGGATGTTTAACAGGTCCTAGTCATTCGGGTGTTGAATTACATGGTTTTTTGAATTATTTAGTAAAGACAAATCTTTCTGAAAATCATTACACAGTTTTTGGTTATAAAGGTAAGCAAATCAGGGATAACATCCACTCGATTGATGTTGTTAATTTTATTAAAGAATTTATTTATAACCCTAGAAAAGGCGAGGTTTATAATCTTGGCGGCGGGTATCAAAATACTATTTCTATTATTGAAGCAATAAAAAAGATTGAGCTATTTAGTGGCAAGAAAATGAATTATTCATATCAAGATAAGAACAGAATTGGAGATCATATTGTTTACTACAGTGATTTATCAAAGTGTATTGATCATTATCCAAATTGGAAAATAACTAGAGATATCGATTCAATTCTTGAAGAATTAGTTTATTCAATTAAAGATAATTAGCATAATAATTCTTTAAAAAAAATCTATTAATTTTACAATTATCATATTTTTCTGAGCTAAACTATTTGCTAAAAATAGAATAAAAGATTTTCCTTAAATAATTAATTTTATTATCTTTATGAGAATTTATCTTCTCAAAATTTTTCGAATATTATCGAACATATAATCTTTTAAATGATATTTGTAGTTTTATTAATCAATTAATTGCTCAAAAAATTTATTAGAGTCAATATTAATTATTGTTTTGGCAATTTTATTTTTTTCAATTAAAAAATCATCTTTAAATTTATTCAATGTATTTTCAAAGGAGCATTTATTCTGATCAAAAACATAAAAATCTTTAATTGCTGAACTAACGTATGGAAGATTTATTGCAATTACTGATTTTTGATATTGAGTTATCTCTAGTAAAGGCATTCCTAAGGATTCAATTAAGGAAGTATAAATTAGTGCGTTAATATTTTCATATAAATAATTTAAATTTTGTTTGGATAGGTTTTTATGAAATATAAAAGTTTCTTTATTTTCAAGATTATCTAATGATTTTTCATCAATAGTTAAATGAACTTTCATTTTGTTTTTTGAGAAAATATCTGAACATTGAAATAAAAAATTATGGTTTTTATGAGCATATAAAGCTGCTGGGTAGAGTAAATGTATGAAATTTTTGTCGATTTTGATATGGGGATATGATTTAACCTTTTGTTCAGGAGAATTATTTTTTGAAAACTTAAATAAAGCCTGATTCTCAAGAATAGGCGCTCCTAATACTTCTATGTCTAAATCAAAATTAAAGAATTTTTTTAAAGTTTCTTCTACAAACTTTGTCTGTACAATAATTTTTGGCTTTAATGCTTTTATACTAATTTCCCAAAATTTTGATTCACAAAACAATTTAATGCCAAAACTTTTTGGTTTTTTTAAAGCTTTTATATATAGAAGATTATGAAAGAGAACTTTTTGCTCACCTCTCCATAATAAGCAAGGGAAATTTCCTAAAAGAATTATTTTTTTAGGTTTTTTGATTAGTGCAAATATTAATAATAAAATTTGTTCAATAAATACTCTATAAAAAACATTAAATATTCTAATTGGATATATTAATTCAACTTTTGAGTTAAAGTTAAAATGAAATTTTTTATTAAAAGTTATCTCAATTAAGTTATCTTTCAGATAAATAAATTTTTTAATTTTTTCATAAATAGCTAAAGAGCCACCTTTATACATATTAAAAGTTACTAGAAAAATTACTTTTTCATTCATTTTTTGTAATTAATTAAATTTAAGAAAAAAGACTTTAATACTCTTAATAATTTTCTTGAAATAGATATATTTATGAAAACACTTTTTGCTAGAAAATTTTTATATTCAATGGATTTATTATTAGCTATATATGGTTTTATTATTTCACCAGTTTTTAAGTTTGAACATTTATCAAAAGGATTTTTTGTATGTGTAGCATCTGATGAGAAACCTAAATTTGATACCAAATTTGTATGAGGATGAATAAACTTTTGATTCTTAGACATAACTAGAAAACTAAATTGATAATCCCAAGTATGAGGTATTTTCTCGGAGGAAATTTTTTCAAAATTTTTAATCCAATATTTTTTTTGATTTTTTGGCATATTGTTGTAAATTTCTGGGATATTTTTTTTGTCAAAATTATTGAGATTTAATGAGTAATCTTGCCATGCTCTTCTCCAGGTTGCCCATCCCCAAATAAGAGGGAAAGGAATAAATCCGTAGTAATTTGTATTTGATGAGCCCAATTTATAGTCAGCTGTTATTCCGGCAATACTAAAATCATCCCTATAGATTTCGAGCATGCTCTCTGCAAAAGTGAAAAAAGATTTGCTAATTAAACAATCGTCCTCAATTATTATTCCTGCATTTACATTTTTAAAAAACCAAGTTATTGCTTTACTTACTCCTGGACCACATCCTTGATTATTTTTCTCAAATTTAAATTGTTTTTCACATTCCCATGAAATTTCTTCTTGAAATAATTTTCTGCAAGCATTTATTTTTGCATGATCTGATAAGACGTCTTTTCTTGGACCATCAGAAAATATATATAGTGATTTTGGATTAAGTTCTTTTAATAACTTTAATTGTTTTGTTACAAGTAAAGGTCTATTAAAACTCAATAATAATATTGGGACATTGAAACCCATTAAATTATTGTGATATATTTATAAAATTGATAAAAATATAGCAAAATCTTTGAATTATATCAAAAGAAAGAGACTATTAATAAGTTGTCTAGTACTAAATGGTTCAATGTCTGGCTATAAAACAATTATTAAAAATCTTGTTTTAAATAGTTTAAAGGATAATTCACAAAGTTACCAAAATATTTTTGTATTTCAAAGAAGTGGATGGGAAAGTTTAGAGATTAATTTGAAAGGCTTGACCCTCAATAAATCAACCAAATTAATAATATTTAAATCATTTAAATCTAAATGGATAAGAGCTTTATTTGAACAAGTAATAATAAATTTTCTTGCTATTTACTATAGATCTAGTTACATATTTATGCCTTGTACTTTTGGATTGATTTTCCCTTTGAAAAAGACTATAACATTTGTTCATACAAATACTTCTTTTAAATTACCCCATTATTTAAGAGGTAGAGATTTTATTCAACAAGTAGCTCATAATACGATGTTAAAAGTTACATCTATGACTTCCTCTAAATTATTATTTACAAGTCAAGTTACAAAAGATGAATATATAAACTTTACTAAAATTAACCAGAAATCAAATCTTTTTGTAATTGAAAATGGAATAGATATAGCAAGATTTCAAAATGGAAAAAATACAGTAATTAGTTTTTTAGAGAATAAAAAATTTATTCTTAGTGTCTCACAAATTTATAGATTAAAAAACTTTGATACTTTAATCAAGTCTTATTTAAAACTTTTGAAAAATGGAGAAAGAGAGATCAAATTAGTTATTGTGGGATCAATTCAAGAAAAAAAATATTTTGATGAACTTAAAGCTATTTCTTCCCTTTCTGAAAATATTATTTTTCTCCATAATGTTTTAGATTCAGAACTAAATTGGCTTTATAAAAATTGTGAAATATATATTTTACTATCTTATTTTGAGGGATATTCTTTAACGCCTGCTGAAGCTATTTGCTCTGGAAAGAGCATAATATTATCAGATATTGATGTTCATCGACATATATATAATGGTTTAGCTGTATTTGTAAATCCTAATTCTGTAGATTCAACTTTTAGGGCCATTTCAAATAGAGAAAAAAACATTATTCCTGCTAATAAAAGGAGTGAATTCATGAAAAGAATTTCTTTAGAGAAGTTCTTGTCCAAACTTTATCAGATAATTTTTGATGAATAAAATCTTTTCAAGAATTTTTCTATTTTTCTCAATTCTTTGGGGAGTTGGATATCCTCTGCCATTTAGATTCCCAATTTACATTTTAATTTCTCCATTAATATTTCTTTTATCAAGTGGAATAAAAGATAAAAGATTAATTAATTTGTTAATAACTTTTTCCGGTTCATTTCGTGATTTTATATGTTCTAAAAATCTCATATTTTTAATACCAATAGTCACTTATACTTTTCTGTGGGAAACATCTAATTTTTTGTACTTGTGTTCTATCTTTTTATTTATATTTGTTATGAGGTTTTATTTAAAATATGAAGATTTAGGTGGTGAAGATTGGATTTACAAAACATTAATTTTTTCGATCTTAGTTAATGCTGTAAGTTTATTATTTGTTGGTTCATTTAGTGAGTATGTTCCTGCATCCCCAGGACTTTATCCAGAGCCGTCTAATTTAGGATTCACGTTGGGCCCAATCCTTGGGTTGCTAACAAGAAGAAAAAAATATACATATGTAGGACTTACTTTAATGTTGTTCTTCTTAATATTCTTTTATTCAAAATCATTGCTAATAGGTTATGTTTTTGCTCTATTATTAAGTGGGAAATTTAATTCTAAAATTAAATCAAAACATCTTTCAATTGCCATAATTTTTTTTATTTCAATTCTCATTTTAATGAAGGCTTTTTTTATGGTTAGAATTATGAGCCTAAACGAAAATGAAATAGATTTTGGTATTTATGGATCATCATTAGTATGGATCTATTGGCTTAAGAATTCAATAATTTATTTACAATCTAACCCATTAGGTTTAGGCCCATTTGGATGGCTAAATAATGGTGCAGAAATGGATATTTTTATCCCAGAATGCAATTACAATGTAATTTGCAAATATTCTGGAGAACTTATAACTTCGCTTAATCAAAGAGATATGTCTAATGCAGTAGCATTTGGCATTTCAACTTTTGGTTGTTTGTTTCCTGCTTATCTATATATTTTATTGAACAGAATTTGTAAAAATACAAAAGCAATTACTGAAAATTACAACCAATTAGATCCAATAAGTATCCTACTGATTTCATATATCTGTGTTTATTCTTTTAGATGGACTGGCTTTACCGCAGGACCATTAATTGGGTTATTATGTTTAATGCCAAGTGGTTATTCCAAAATTAAATTAGATAAATTTGACTAACTAAAGAAATATGTTGAAGGCCTCCATAATTACTGTTTGTCTCAATAGTGCTAGGACTATCTATGATTGTATTGAATCAGTAAATATGCAAACTTACAAAAATTTGGAACATATTTTTATTGATGGGAATTCTGTTGATGAAACAAAAAATATCATAAATAAAAATTCCAAAAAAAATTTTTTTATTTTATCCGAGGACGATAAAGGGATTTATGAAGCTATGAATAAGGGAGTAAAGATAGCAAGTGGTAATTTTATATGTTTCTTAAACTCAGATGATTTTTATTGTCATAAAGATGTTATTGAAATTATTTCAAAGGAATTTGAGGAAAATAAATTAGATTTGGTTTACGGAAATATTAATTATGTCAATTCAAAAAAAAGAATTATTCGAACTTTTAAATCTCCAAATAAATTTAAGGATGTATTAAAAGGATTCCAAATCCCACACCCTGCAATCTTCATAAAGTCTTCTTTTCTTAAAAGTTTAGATTACCCTTTTGAAGATCAATTTAAAATAGCTTCTGATTTAGGCCAACAAATATTTTTAGCCCACAAATTTAATTTGAGTACCATAAAAATTAATAAGTCTTTGGTTCACATGCGTACAGGAGGGTTAAGCAGCAAATTTCGCAATAGAATAATTGGATGGCAAGAAACAGCAAAAATCTATAACAAAATAACCAAAAAAAAGGGATTTATTTTTCTTTTAAAAAAAGTTTTCAATAATATTTTTAGATAAAAATTCCTATTTTCTAAATCAAAAATTAAATTTTTAAGAAGCAAACTGTTTTGAAGACTTAGATTTCAAGTGTCAAGTATCAAGTATCAATTATTATATTTTTTATTAAATATTATTAAGTAAAAATACTTGTTTTGAAATAAAGAAATTACCAGTTTAAGACCTAAAACACAGTCAATATCTGTATTTTAACTAAAAATCTGTTATGTAACAGTTCCAAAACCCACACAAAAATATCCTCATATTAAAAATTAACGGTATATTTGATAAATACGTATACAAAAAAAAGGGGTTAATGACTACAAAGTTAGTTGTCACCGTTGATGGGTTATTATTAACAGATCAAAATACTGTTGTAGCTTCTAGGAGTATAGACGAAGTTGTATTGGTCAATACCGTATCAGGCTTTAACGCTCTTACTGCTGAACAAAGATCAAATGTAATAAGTAGAAAAAACAATAATATTGGATCTGCTTCTCTTTCTGTTGCTTTTGCTGATGAGACCTCAGGCACCCTTAGTGATGATTTTTATAATTGGTTAAGTTCGAACAATATTACCTTCATTAATGATCCAGAGTTAACAAGTTTTAGTACTAGTGAAATACTTACCTCACCAGGAAGAGGTAGTCAAATTCTTACAGAAATTAGCGAATCAAATATACAGCAATTTACATTTCCACCTAGTGAAAATGCACTCTACAGTCCATCAAGTCCTATTGATCTTGGTTCAAGTTTTGGAACTAAACCTTCAATACAATTAACAAATCCTACTTTCCTTGACGACTTATCTGGATCAATATCAGTAGTAATTACTGCGGAACAATTTACAGACATACTAGATTCAGATTATTCAGGAGATAAAATATTAATCGATAGCATTACGCCTAATGTTGAAGGAAATTATAGAATCATAGGCTTCGATGCAGTAGAGGAGGGTTTTAACGGCTCAAATAGGTTAGGAAACATTGCAGGAGTCTCAGCGGATCACAGCACAATAGGTGTAGGAAGTGATGTAAATATAGGAAATTATTTTTGGGAAGCAGATACTGATATTGAGATAAACGTAAGTCAAGCACTGATGCTTCCTCTAATGGGAGTTGCTCCTTTTGGAGGTACAACCACGCTTGCTGATACGGCTGATAACTTGGCTATTGGATTGTCAACCCTTACTGCAGGTCAATTATCTTCTTTTAACCAAGTAATAATAGAAGATGGCGGTGTTTTAACACTTGATATTGAGACTTTTGAATTATTAGATACAGCTAATCAGAGTGAAAGTTTTCAGAGTAATCACACCGGCGTTAGCGTTTTCTCCGTTGACCAAGAAAACGGTAATTTAGTTGAAGCAACAATTGCTATAAATGGTTCCTACAATGACTTCGTAGATATTGGTTTATATTCTCCTGCAACTGGCTTCGCTACTGCAATTCCCGGATTTGAATCTGATGCTTCAAATCTATTTGAACAAGCTACACAAGGTACGGTTACAGCTGAAATTTCCACCTCTTCAGATCTCGTAGATATCGCAAATTTTATAAATGATATACCGAATGGCGTTAATTTTTCTACAAATATCACCATTTCTTCCACAGTAGGAGCTGAAGGACTAACTGCTGAAGAATTTAGAGATTTAGCTGATCTTGATGCGTTAACAAGTCAAGATGTGATTGCTGATAGTTTCCCAACAGGTTTAACAATAATAGATTCTACCGATAATATTAAAGACTTAATTACAGATACATCCGAGTATCTCTTAGATGTTAAATCTTCAATATCAAGTATTACCTCCACATCTGATGCAAACGAAAAGATTCAATTGAGCTGGGAAGAATATATGGGAGCAGTTACAGGGTCAGACTTTGTAAGTACCGATCCTGGAACATGGACTACTAGCTCAACAGCTTTTCAAAATCTTGGCAATATTGAATTAATCGTTACAGGAACTGCTTCTGAATTGCAAGATATTATCGACGTTTATGGAGATGAATTAACAAACTTCCCAACGGGTCTCACCTTAAATGTTCTTGATGGTAATTCACTTACCCTAAATCAATCTCAACTAGACAAGTTAGACGCTAGGATTGATGGAGTTGTTGTAATTATTGATACTAGCTCTGCAATAGGTACATTACTTGACAACGCTATTCCTGATTCAGTACAGCAAATAACCCCAACTGGTAATGGTGATTTAGAAATTACTTTCGACCAGTTTAGAAACCTACCTGACTACTTTTCTGGTGAAGTAGTCATTATAGATACTGAAGATAATATCGTTAGTGCTTTAGAGGAAGACTTGCTTGACGATAGAGTTACTACATTAGTTATTGAAAGTGACTCATTAACACTTGGTAAGTCTTCTCAATACTACGACGGTCCAAGTGATGATCGTTGTTTAACTGTTACTGCTGCGGCTGCGGCCAATATATTAAATAAAAAAGTCTATTTTTTAGAGAATGACGATGGCACTGGATATGACCAAAATAATTTTGATCCTACTGAATATGCAGATATAAATATTGTTGATAGAGGCTCTGCAATAGCTAATTTTATTGAATCTGCAAGTTTGCCTGGAACAATTACTAAAGTCGTTGAGACCGGTAAAATAAATTTCACTGAAAAAGATAATCGTTCAATTGAATTAAGTTATAACCAAAACCTTGCTTATCAAGCAATGTTACAGAGTGGTTACCTAGTTGATGTTAATTCTCTAAATAGCGAACCAGTACTTGCCCCTATCAACTTACAGACTCTTTCTGAGGCTATTGCCAATGTTCAATCTTCATTGATTACCTCTATTGAATCTGCGCAATCATCAATCATTGATAATACTGATGCAGCAGTAAGTATAACTGGATCAGCTGTAGAGTCTTTAATTGTTGCTGAGGGTAATGCTGCAGAGTCTTTAATTATTGCTGAGGGTAATGCTGCAGAGTCTTTAATTCTTTCTGTGGGTGAAGCTGCAGAGTCAGCCATAACAGCAGCACAAACATCAATAATTGCTGAAGGAAATGCTGCTGAGTCTGCTCTAATGTTAGAGATCGAAAATGCGCAAGCATTAATCATTAATGCCACTACAGCTATAACAGCAGCACAAACAGCATTAACAGAATCAATTGGTTCTGCTCAATCATCACTAATTGCTGAAGGAGATGCTGCTGAGTCTGCTCTAATGTTAGAGATCGAAA
>MDTE01004703.1_pt1 | contig 21331 bp, 15 predicted proteins | sample 811231 | NCBI WGS metagenome assembly MDTE01 (sample SAMN05326651, study PRJNA326480) | marine metagenome | isolation source: seawater | place: Indian Ocean: Red Sea | collected 2010
CTAAAACCAGGCTGCTTCGCCATCCGAAACATTTTTAATTAAAGGACCGGTGAACGGATGCTTCGAGGTCTGGGGGCCTAAACCGGGCCTTAGAATGAAGAGACTGCTAGTTTCCCTCAATAGGAAATGCAGTGAATCTCATCGTGCTTTCTACTAGGTCAACAATGCCCTTCGCGTAGATCATGTCACCATTAGAAAAGCTATCAAGTGTGTACATGGTGACCATTTTTCCGTCTCGTTTCCAAATACCCTGTAACGACGCGGCCAGCATAATACCATCATTGTTTATGGATCTAAGGCTACCATTGAAATTACCTTTGTTTCGGTCAGTAGCATTACTTCTGAAGTCATAACTCAGATAAACCTTGCCAAAACCCTCACCAACAATACCCTCAGCTGTCAAGCTGCTGCTGTCCGAAGTACTGCTCCAACTTGTTATCTCAAAATTAGCTGGAAACGACTCACCGTTAACCTCAAACGCCCAAGACGTATTCGTTATCACCAGCATTGTTACCGTTGCCGATAACTGTAAAAACTTCTTAAACATTTCATTTCCTTGAATTAGCTTTTAATCGATAAACTTATATTATTGACAAGCTACTGACCAGGAAATCTTCGCACAGAATTGCGTAAAAGCTGCCATTTCATATCTCAGATCGAGATCCATTAGTATTTAATTGGTTCGATAGCTCGCAAGGGGTAATGCCTGACACAAAAAATCAACACCGCCATGTAGTTTTTGTAAAATTGCGGGTCATTTTGAAGCTTATCCTTCGTGCACACCCCCAGCATTTGCGTTATCTGGGCTCCAGACTCAAAAGACGGGATCTAGCTAATGATAAATTGTGATTTCCTTTTACTTAGTGAAAGATGTTTTTTGTTTACTTTGTGCAGTTAAATCTCGGAGAGTGCGGCAAATAGTTGAAGAATAGTCAAACCTTCGCTATGTTCAAGTCTGAGGGATGGTCAAATGCAGACACTTAAAAGACACAAAAGCGAATCACCTAGCAGGAGCAAACTAAATTATGATTATTCAGGTCGCGGTCGGCAAACCAATTCCAGGAAAAATAGAGCTATTCAACCAATTCATTCTTATGAATCTTGACTTGGCGAGCCAGTGCGGAGTCCCGTCAAACGTAAAAGTTTCCTCATATGGCACTCCAGGCGTTGAGATATCCACTATGTTTTCATTCTCTAGCTGGGAAGAGCTGGGTAGCAAGACCGACGAAATGCGGCAACATCAGAAGTTTAAAGAGATAATGGACTTTGGGGGGAAAACCGAAGCTTTTGGTGAGGCGGTTGATTCTTATGTAGCAAGTTTATTGCCCGGATTTGACTCGGATTCAAAATTCTCGGAAGGGCCAATCCTCGCCACAGTTTGGAGACCTTTGCAGGGGAAATTGGGCGAGATGCTCGGAACTTTCCAAAAGGGCAAAGAAATTCATGAAAAACATGGAGCAAAGGTAAGGGTCTTCAGTATTATTGGTGGGCGTTACGCGGGGAACTTCGCATACAACATGAGTTTCTCCGACAACACAGCCTACGGCAAGTGCATGTCAGCTATGGTGGAAGACCACACAAGGTTTATGTTGGAGGTGGATGCAGAACCAAACTCCGAACAGGTAGCCCAGTTCATGCTTGATAAGCCCGTAATCGTGGGCTGAGAGATCCATCATGTTCTCTCAGAGGTGAGGAGCGTTGAGTGTCTTGTTTTTTTTCAGTGTCCTCAGCGACGTCATTACGTAGTAAGAGGAAGAGGAAGGTCGTAGTAATTGTTTTGACCGCCAGAAAGGACGAGGTGCTGGCCCGCTAGCTATCCCGTCTCTAATTCCTGAAGACCTCGTTTTAAGCCCAGAAAAGGAGGCCACACCCTGGTTTATTAAGACGAAGGCTCTTGATCAGTGAGTCACATGCTTGAATGGAGCATTTGACATGCGAATGTGTCATTTAACGAGTTAAGTTTTTTTAGAGAAAAAGTAAGAAGTATTAAAGCGAGGATCTTTATGAGACGGTTAGTTACTTTAGTTTTTAGTGTATCGGTTATGTTTTCAATCCTACCAGATGTAGCTCTTGCTCTCACTGATGAAGAAAAGATAGCAATGGCAAGATCCGCTGGGCCAAATTTTATTAGCGACACGGCGACGGTCCTTGATGAGACGGGCAAGGTGTTGTTCCAAGGCAGCAACGGCTGGACATGCAACCCGGGTATGCCGCCCAAATATGAAAACCCTATGTGCAACGACGCGATCTGGCAAAAGTTAATGGCTGCGCTCAATGCTAAGAAACCTTTTAGCACGGACACACTCGGTTTTTCATACATGCTTCGGGGCGACGTGCCTATCGACAATGACGACCCCTACAATGTGGATCAATCAAAAGGGTCTTGGATAAAAGAGGGTCCTCACATAATGATTGTTGGACCGAAGGGGAGTGTCGATAAAATCTCGAGCAGTTTCGACAGCGGAGAACCTTATGTCATGTTCAGGGGGACTGATTATGAGCATATCATGTTGCAAATTTCCCGGTGAGGTTTTGATACTTTAAACGTCTTTTTGAAATTTGAGAGATGGAAGTGCTTTGAACGACTAAATCGTCAAATAGCTTCAGAAAGTCATAAACTATTCCAAAGCTGTTTGCTCACGCAAAGACTTTATTCTGCGTTGTCACGTGTCCTAGTTCGAGCGGCAGAATTGCTCTGCGCGTCAGTAGTCGCCTTAGCGAACCAAATTGTTATCCATTCCAACTCTGTGCAGAGGAACTTTGGGCCACTAACTAGTGTTAGCGTGACTCAATGGCTGATAAAAGCGTTTGCTCCGAATTGAAGATCGAACAATGAATATTATTCCAAATTAAAAAAATGCGTCACCTCATGCACCTTTAAGCCGCACTAACGCTCTAAATTAATGCATTTTTAGCGCCGGTCACTTCCTGTTACGCAAAAAATGATGCTCTCCAAGTAACTTTGTTTGGTCTAGTAATTGCAAGCTCACTATGATTGCGTTATCAATTTAGATAAACCACCGAGGTTTCTTGCCATTTGAGAGGATTCCGAAATGGTAAACAACACAAAATTTGGGGGAGTCATCATGACTGGAGTGTTTCTGAGGGACAAGATTTTTTGTAGACAAGTTTTGCTGGGTATAACGGCATCATTACTGTTCAGCCTTTGTGATACCAAGGTGAGCTTTGCTGATTCTGAGGGAACGACCCTTGAAGAGGTCGTTGTCACGGGTTCTAGGATAGCTCGAGACAGTAACCTCACTGGCGCGCAACCAGTCCAGGGGTTCGACGCTGAAGAAATTGTTGAGTCAGGCGAATTTGCTTTGATTGATGTAATTAGTGAAATACCCGCGTTAGTAGGATCTCTAACGCAGGAGATGACAATCGATTCAACTGACCCAGATGGCGCAAACCTATTGGATTTACGGAATTTAGGCGTCAACCGAACGTTAACGCTTGTTAATGGCAGGAGGCATGTAGGCGGCCTTCAGGGTTCCTCTGCAGTGGATCTGGGATCCATTGCGAAGATAATGGTAGATCGGGTTGAAGTACTTACAGGCGGGGCCTCCGCTGTTTACGGCGCTGACGCAGTCACGGGTGTTGTGAATATTATACTCAAGGATTCGTTTGAGGGCTTTGCGCTGGACGTGACTTCTGGGGCTTCAAGTGATTGGGATGCGCATCAAAATACTATTTCGGCGATGTGGGGGAAAAATTTTTCAGACGGAAAGGGCAACATTACTTTCGCGGTTGAGTACGCTGACGATGCTGGGTTGAAAATGGGCGAACGGCCTGGAGAAACCTTTGGCAGCGGCGATGACTGGGCTAATCCTGATTTCCGTTTTCAAGCTGGCGACATAACCGGGAATACGCCAAACTTTCAGAGATATTACAATTATGAAAATACGGGTTTCTTTCCGGTAGGTTTGAACATCCCCACCTCAGACGATTTCATTTCCGATTACAACTCAGCGTTTGGTACGGAGATCACCGCTGGAGATCTCACCTCAGCGGAGCTTGCACTGATTGGTCGAGCTGCGAACGCATTCCCAAGGGCGATATTACCTGAGGGAACGTTTTCTATAACGTCTGGTTACGGGTATATCATCCCAGGTAATCCATTCACTTTTGCAGGGTTCGACCCGGAGGTTGCAATTGATTTGAATAACAATCAAGTGCCAGATTGTCTTGAGTCCTTTGCTGGTTACAATTCTGTCTTTGGAGCAGGTTCGTTCGGGGTGGTTGGTGGCTGCTGGGTGCAGCAAGCTGACGGTTCCTTTGGGGTAACTCAAGACGGATTGGTTGCAGGAAATTTTAATGGCTTCGGCGGATCTTCCATGGATGTCCTCCTTAACGATGCACAACAATTCTTGTTGCCTGACAGGAAGACCGCAGTAAATCTCAACGGATCTTATGAGATTAATGATAAGTTTAAGGTTTTAACTGAATTAAAATATGTGGTTCAGAGCACGAATCAGGGTGGAGGTGCAAACTCGTTCTGGGACTTGCTTTTTGGAGCTGCGGATAATCCCTTTTTGCCTGAATTTATTCAAGGTGTAGCGTCTGAAGTTGGTGGAGTGGCCATCACTGTTGATCCTATTTATTTCGGCAATCAGACCATTACTGAGCGAGAGACCTACCGAGCGGTTTTCGCCATTGAGGGAGAGTTCGAAAGCGGGATGCGATTCGAGGCGAGCGTTAATTATGGAAAACACGAGAGGGAAACCGAAAATACCAACCAGGTGATTGTTGATAGATTCTTCGCGGCAATTGATGCGACTACCGATCCGTTGACCGGAAATCCGGCCTGCAGATCGTCCGTAGATCCCACAGCCTCAGCGCTTAACACACCTTTTGGGATTCCTGCTTATGAGGAGGGGTATTTTTCTTTTATCCCAGGTGATGGACAATGCGCGCCTCTAAATATTTGGGCGGGGGCTGCGGGGCCAAGCCAAGCTGCAAAGGATTTCGTCCTGACCGACGCCCTTAGTCAGCTTGAGCTGGAGCAATTTGTCGTCTCCGCGAGTATAACGGGTGATACAGAAACTTGGTTTTCTCTCCCAGCGGGGCCTATCGATTTCGCGCTAGGTGCGGAGTACCGGGACGAGGAATCCACCGCGATTTTTTCTACATGGGACCAGGGCATCCTTCCTGAAGGCTCTAACTTTCCCGCGGGCACCCTTATATCAGACTACTCTGCTAATGGATCTCTGATATTCGATCCAGGACTCGCCAGCAATAACGAATCAGGTTCCTTCGACGTCACAGAATTCTTCCTGGAGCTAGCTATACCCCTTTTGAAAGATCAGCCTGGGGCGAAAGAGTTAAGCTTGGATCTCGCGGGTAGGTTCTCGGATTACAGCACTATCGATACTACCTCTACCTGGCGTGCTACCCTGGTCTATGCTCCAATCGATGATCTTACTTTTAGAGGAACTGTTTCTGAGGCCGTTAGGGCACCAAATATCACAGAGTTATTCGGGCCGGTAACCAGTGCAACCTTCAGGCCCTCGGATCCGTGCGATGCGACATATATTTCAGGTCTTGAAGCCAGCCTTGCGTCAAATGTGCAGGCGAATTGTGTGACTTATTTTCAAGGAATAGGTCTTGATCCCTTCACCGACGGGGAATACTCCTTCTTGGATCCTCTCTCTGCTCGTTTTGGTGGTCTCACAGGTGGTAATCCAGACCTTATCGAGGAAACAGCTGAGACCATTACCTACGGCTTCGTCTTCACACCCTCTGCTATCCCCGGATTGGCAATCACGTTAGACTATTGGGATATCGAGATAGAAGACGCCATTACAACTGTTAGGGCAGACGATATAGTCTTAGGTTGTTATCAGGGAGCGTCGCTAAACAACCAGTTTTGTGATTTGTTCACGAGAAACACCGACAGTTCAAGTCTACAGTTCGGCGGTTTTAATTTTATGAGAACTGGACAGCTGAATTTCGCCAAGTTCGAGACCGATGGGTATGACTTAAGCGCTTCCTACGATTTTTCTTTCAACGAACATTTCTTTAGAGCGGAGCTTATAGCAACCAAGGTAGAAGACCTTGCCTTTTTCCAAAATCCACTAGATCCAACCGAGAAAAACCCCGAGTTGTCAGAGATAACACGGCCTGAACTCTCAGGAATCTTCTCGTTATCTTATGCGTGGCAGAACTTAAGGCTCAAGTGGCGAGCCCAGTTTTTGGACGAAATGTTGCTGGGTCAGGTAGAGAGAGAAACTTATGAATCTATATTTGGTCCCTCCGTTTTAATGGATGAGACCTGGATCCATAATATTTCAGGCTCATATGCCCTAAATGACGAGATCACGGTTGGTTTCGGAGTCCAAAACCTTACCGATGAAAAGCCTTTCATTACCCAAAGCGCTTATCCCGCGACGTCGCGCGGGACTAGCTATTGGGCAAGTGTTCGTGTCTTGTTTTAAAATCACGCACAAGTTGACCCGGCGCTCTCCAGAAAGGGGGGCGCCAGTCAAAGAAATTCTAATTCAACATAGACTAGAAGTGATAAAATTAAAAACAGCTACTCTTGTTGAACCAGAGGACTTTCAACTAACACTTATAAGAATGACCATTGAGATTTTTTTACGCAATTCTGCTTTTTCTTATCAACTTTGACGCTATGTCAGGAAAACCAGAGGCGCGTCTTCTAAACAACTTCCCAGTTGCAAAAAAGACTCCTTTTGAGATGACGCAACACGGTGACACGAGAACCGACAATTACTATTGGCTCCGAGATGATTCTCGCAGCAGCGAGTCTATGTTGAGTCATTTGGGCGAGGAAAATAGATATACCGATGAATGGTTTCAATTAGGACGCGATTACAAAGCTGAAATTCTGAAGGAATTATTAGATCAGATTCCAGAGGTGGAGAAATCTCTAACCTTTTTTAATGGAGAGGTCGGGTATTTTTCAAAGATGCTGAGAGGCAACGAACACCCTATCTATTTTAAAAAACTAGGCGGGATCGAAAAAGTAATTTTCGACCCCAACCTCACGGCCAATGACAAACCATATTATGAAGCGGGCATAATAGAACCCAGTCCCTCAAATGCTAGATTAGCGCTTTACGAAGACTTTAATGGACGGCGAAAGTTTACTATAAGGATTATCCCGTTAACCCAAAATAGTGAAACAGAGGATTTGATTGTTGGGACATCTGGGAACCTTGTATGGTCAAGCGACTCGAACCATTTTTTTTATGTGAAAAAAGACCCTAATACACTCATTGCAAACTCTGTTTATCTTCACAGGATAGGTACCAGTCAAGAAAAAGATAAGCTCATTTTCGAGGAGAAGGATCAAGAATTTGACATATCTATATCACGCTCTGCGAGTACTGACTATCTCTTAATAAATACTGAAAGCACTGACTCAAATGAGTATCACTTTATTAATTTATCCCAGCCAAATGCCAGCCCGCAGCTATTCCTCAGAAGAGAACCTGGACATCTTTACTATTTGGAGCATTACGAGAATTCTTTTTATTTGCGGTCTAACTTAGACGCACCGAACTTTAAACTTCTGGGAGCCGAGAATGTTGAGGAGTTCAGAGTCGATGCTTTTGAGGAGATAGTGCCGCATCGAAAAGATACCTACATTAAGGAATTTCGCGTTACTAAAAAGTTTTTAATTACAGAGATTCAAAGGGACGGTCTCCCAGCTATCGCCATTAGAGCAAGGGGAAAAGCGAAAGAAAACGAAAAAGTGATAGATATGCCTGGGGAGGCTTATTCAGTTTCTTTAATGGACGCAAAATACGTCGATTATAATAACGATAGTTTCTTTTTTAGGTATTCTAGTTTGAGCCAGCCACCGGCAATCTTTCAATTCGACAGTAAGAAATTAGAACGGAAGACAGTTTGGAAAAAGAAGGTTCCTAATTTTAACCCGAGTGATTACCTTGTTCGGCGCGAGTTTTATAGGTCGAGAGACGGCACACTTGTGCCTGCCTCCCTTGTAATGAAAAAAGGGGCTAATTCAAAAAATCCAATTTTATTTTATGGTTACGGGTCGTATGGAATAAATTCAGAGGCGAGATTTAACGAGAGTATTATTCCGTTATTAAAACGTGGCTTTGTGTTCTGTATCTTGCATGTCCGTGGCGGGGGAGAGTTAGGCAGAGAGTGGTATGAGAACGGCAGAAAGCGTGAAAAGTTGAATACCTTCCTCGACTTTAATGACGGCGTGAAAGAAATTGTCGAAAAGGGTCTCGGTTCTCCAGACAAGATTTTTGCAAAGGGCGGCAGTGCTGGGGGGCTTTTAATGGGTGTGATCGCAAATTTGGAGCCCTCGCTTTACAAGGGTATTGTTTCGTCAGTGCCGTTCGTTGATGTTCTTACAACAATGTCCGACCCATCAATTCCCTTGACTACTTTTGAGTATGATGAGTGGGGAGATCCGTCAGGGGCCGAGGATTACTTCTACATAAAATCCTACTCACCGTACGATAATATTAATTATCAGGCTTACCCGGCAATGTATGTGAGCTCCAGTCTTTTCGATTCTCAGGTTCAGTATTATGAGCCGGCCAAGTATGTAGCAAAGCTGAGAGAATATAACCAGTCAGCCGCACCGATTCTTTTGCGCATGAATATGATTGGTGGCCATTCGGGAGGCAGTGGTTCGATAAAAGGTTTGAGCGAAATAGCTGAAGAACAAAGTTTTTTACTCAGAGTTCTTGAGGATTGAGTTTAATGACCGTTTATAAATGATGGGAAATAATTATTTACCAGAAAAGACGCTTTGCTATCGGGGCGTTATAAAAGGAAAACATGGCTTAATGGGCCGAACAAAACTGTTAAAAAATTTATTATTATCCAGTAAAAAAAATATGCGGTCACGCGAATTAGGTAACTTAAGAGCGGTTTTGTCTTCTTTTTTCGTGTGCTTTTTTTTTCTCAGCTTCGATGAGGCGCTTGCAAAACAAGAACTTAAAATACTTAAAGTAGGGAATCTGTTAGATGTTGAAACGGGCACATTGACACAGAATCAAGAAATCTTGATCAAGGGCGATCAGATTCTTAATGTTGGCGCAGTCACAGATATAGGGATAATTGAAAAGGCTGAAGTAATCAACCTATCTGCACTAACAGTGCTGCCAGGCCTTATTGACGTGCATGTGCACTTGATTGGCGATTCCAGGATTAAAGGCTACCGTGCTTTGGCTGATTCTATCCCGAAAAAGACTCTTTTCGGCGCGTCAAACGCAAAAAAGACACTCATGGCTGGGTTTACAACGGTCAGGAACGTTGGCTCACCCGGCTTCGCGGATGTCGCGTTGAGGGATGCAATAGAGGAGGGTGTGATAGATGGTCCGAGAATGTTGGTCTCCGGGCCTTCGATTGGTGCGTCTGGGGGTCACTGCGACAATAACCTGCTTCCACCGAGATTCAATAATTTTTCTGACGGGGTTGCAGACGGTCCTTGGAAAATAAGAGAGAAAGTCAGACAGAACATTAAGTATGGCGCGAATCTAATCAAATTTTGCGCGACCGGTGGCGTTTTATCAAAGGGAACAAATCTGAAAATGCAACAGTACGCTGAAGAAGAAATGAGAGCGTTGGTTGAAGAGGCCGAGAGCAGGGGGCGACGCGTAGCCGCCCACGCGCATGGTACAAAAGGCATTAAAACTGCTATTAAGTCAGGGGCCGCATCGATTGAGCACGCCAGCTTTATTGACGACGAGGGAATTAAGCTCGCACTAGAGCGTGGCACTGCCTTAGTGATGGACATTTACGTTAGCGACTACATTCTTGAAAAGGGTATTACTCTCGGTTTTCTTCCCGAGTCAATCAATAAGGAGCGGACTGTCGGGAGGGTTCAAAGAGCTAACTTTCAAAAAGCCCACAAGGCTGGTGCTAATATCGTTTTTGGATCGGATGCTGGAGTCTTCCCTCATGGATTAAACGCAAAACAATTCAGTTATATGGTTGAGTTCGGCATGAAGCCCATAGAGGCAATCCAAGCTGCAACGTTAAAGGCAGCTGAGCTAGTTGGACGGGCGGACGTTGGTATCATCAAAGCGGGGTTGAAAGCGGATATAATAGGAACATCTGTCAATCCCCTGGAGGATATTTCGGCATTAGAAAATGTCAATTTTGTGATGAAGGCTGGCAAAGTCTATCGACGGGAGTGAATGAATCCGATCTGCGAAAAATTTTTCAAGAAACCAAAAAAAGGGCATTAATTAGTTCGGCTACGCTCATGGGGCAAAACATCTGCGCAATCGCATGAGCCGTTCCGTCTTAAAAGAACTTGTAGTCCATTTGGAAAAATGTGGCGCTTAGACTGACGGTTCTACCTTAAACTTGAATTAGGAAGCGAACACGCACGTGATCTCATCATCCGTCTCTAAAGACTTTATTCTGAGCTCAAAAAAGGCTGAAACACCTCGGTGCATTAAGGCGAGGCTTGTTCATAAGGGCGGCGTAGATAAAAGAATTTTTGAGTAGATGTATCCAAATAATTTCTCATCACAAAGACCTTAATCATTAGGAGCTGGCAACAGCAGGCTCATGAGCATCGCAGAGAGACCCGCAGTTGCTGGGGCTGAATAGAATATATTTTGCAGCAGCTCCGGGGTTTTTGCCAAGGCCTCTGGGACCATGCTTACACCAAGTCCCAACCCAAGAGAAATTGCTATTGTAATAATTTTGCGTCGATCTAGATCAATACTCGCGAGGATCTTTATTCCTGTTGCTGCCACGGTGCCAAACATTACCAGGACAGCCCCGCCTAGCACTGGCTTCGGAATTTGCTGGAAGATCTCGCCTAGTCCCTGAAAAACACCTAGACATACTAAAATTATTGCTACGTACTGCCCAACGTGACGGCTTGCAACACCTGTAATCTGAATGACACCAGTGTTCTGGCTGAAAGTTGTATTGGGAAAAGAATTTAACAAGGCTGCAATCATGGAGCTCACGCCATCTCCTAGCACACCACCCTTGATGCGCTGCATATAAGAGGGCCCCTCGATGGGCTGTCGCGATATCATACAGTTCGCAGTTATATCGCCGGTTGTCTCGACAGAGCTTATTACGAATAGAAATGCCAGCGGTATAAACAACATTAAGTCGAAATCGAAACCGTACTTAAAGGGTTGAGGTAATGCAATGGCCCCGCTAACTGAGAGCTCTGAGAGGCTCATTTTGCCCATAAGAATTGCAGCTCCAACGCCCGTTATTAAGCCAATCATAATTGAGGATAGCCTTATCCAAGCATTGTTGACGTTGTTCATCATGATGATGATCACGACAACAAGTAAGCCAAGAGCTAAATTTTCGATTTCTCCAAAGTCGGCTGCATCAGCGCCACCTGCAAGATCCGTCATTCCAATTTTTATAAGACTTATACCGAGGCTAGTTATTACGATGCCAGTTACCAGAGGAGTGATCACTTTCTTAATTCTCGGCAGAATTTGGCTAAGTCCAATTTGAACAAACGAGCCGAAAAAGCATATAGTCACTATCAGTGCAATCATTTCATCTGTGCTACCACCATTGTCTTTTACTAGAAAACCAGCGCTTAGAATCACCGCTAAAAACGTAAAACTGGTGCCTTGGACGCAAATCATTCCGGCACCAATCCCGAACGGCCGGTAGGCCTGAATAAAAGTTCCCAGGCCTGACGCTATTAACGCCATGCTGATCAGATAAGGGATTTCCTTTCCCAACCCTAGTATGCCTCCGATAACCAACGTCGGAGATACAATTGCAACAAAAGATGCCAAAAGGTGCTGTATTGCGGCAAGCAGTGACTCTAGGAAAGGCGGTTTTTCGTCAAGTTCGTAAACAAGGTCAGACTGACTGCCGTGGTTCATCTTTTCAACTTGAAAATGGGCGTTGACAAATAGTTTCTGTCTTTAAAGGCAAGAAATCTAGGTCTTTAGGTAATCTGACCTGGAATAACATAGATGTTTTATAAATAAAGATCTCTAGAGCTCTGAAAAATAGTAATTTTTTGCTAAAGCTTGTTTGTTCCTATGTATGCCGAGTAAAGCGAGTGAGGTCTGCGATATCGTTAACCTCGGCAGCCCTCACTCTAGAAGGAACTTCAAATTTATGTGTCTGATGAAAATTGCTTCAAAACGTTTACCCTGTACAAGTTCATGTCACTGCATTCTGCAACATTTTTAGAATAGGTTTGGCCAGTTTTCCATCCTCCCTCATTTGCCCACCAGTTTCCAGAGGTAGCAAGTGCCTCCATATCAGCCCAAGTAGTAACGCGCCCATAGCCCTCAGGCAGAGCTCGCGTTCCCATGCCTGGGAACATAAGCGCCATATGAATCCTTACGTTGGCCTCTTCGGCAGCTTTCGATCGTTGGGCCTGTGCCATACCAATTTTTTCTGGCGTAGTTCCTTCATTCGGCACGCACATCGCCACTCCATAAAAAGAATCTTTCGATCCTTGTAAATCAGGGTGAGTATACGAACTATAGTAGTTCATGAGAGCTACCTCGCAATCCAAAACCTTATCCATAGCAGCTTGAATTTTTTGACCAGAGTTTTCCCATGATGCTTGAAGGGCGGGTAATTGCTCATAGGAGTTAAAGCTTTGAATCATAAGGTCTCCATATTCTCTGCCGCCCGTTCTGTAAAATGGCGTTAATACTGCTACCAGCCCAGGGTTATTCTGTTCCGCCCAAGATGCAAGCATTGACATTACTTTTTCGGTATCAGCCATTGTCTTTCCATCTTTTAGGGAACAAAAATTTATAGTGTTTGCTACTGCTGTTGGTGTCTCAGAATCGTCGCCGTGTCCGTCCCCCAGGGCCAAGGCCGAGAACAAAGCGAATGTCGAAAAAAAAATTAGAACAATGTTTTTCAATTTATTTCTCCTTTATTTTTGTGGGTGAGCGCTCAGGCTAACATTGAATGTTTACAATGAAAACATTTGGTTTTTTCAGAAGCTTGCCTGAATGGCCAGGAGTGTTTTGGCGGAGCGAGAAATTTTAGAATTTTGGTTAAATGCAAAGTTTTGTGGCTGCATCAGTCTCCAAGCGTCAACGCAGAAGGGACAAATCCCGCTTTAAGTTTCCAAGTATTTTGTTTTTTAACTAACACATAGATAGCCTTTGATGAGGAAATCACCTTATTATTCGTGTCGTGGCGTGTGAAGGAAAGGTCAATCATGGCCGTTGTCTCGTCTTGATAAATTAGTCTGGTGTCAGACAATTTAGAGTAAGCCCACCCCGATTGTATTAGTCCTTCGAAATTAATCAGATCCCCGTAGCGATCTGCTTTGGTTATGTTCCCACCAATGCTAAAAACAAAGGGAGAGTCTGATACTTCATTTAGTTTCTCTTTATCCATCCCGTTAAAGTGCGAAAAGAATTTTTCTATTGCGGCCACTGGATCCGAAGATTCCGCCAGACCCAGATTTGTGGACAACAATCCGAAGAGCAAAGGAATGTAACGGAAAAGGTTAAGGCGCATCAATTATTCCCCTTTTAATGTCGCCACCTCTGCTGCGGCTTCGCTTATTTGGTCAAGTTGCTGATCAAGCTCTTGTGCGACCTGTTCAAGCGCCTCCTTTTGTTCCCTTAAGTTGATGAGATTTTCAGCCACTCTCTCCATGACTGCAAGATCTGCCGTACCGCTCCTCGCTTCTGCAAGCTGGAGGTTAAACGCTTCTATTTCTTTACCAAGTTGTGTCTTTTTTGCTCGCAGGTCTTTGGCCTTTTCATATATTGCCTGTCTGTGCGCCGGGTCTACCTTTTCTCTGATCAGATCAAATTCTTGGGTAATTGAAGCCGTTTTGGGCGCATCCGTTTCTAATTGAACATCATTTTCGCAACTCAATATGAAAGACAACGCGATTAACAGGCCAAAAATTTTTGCTATAACTGTAAAGCGGAGCGCAAGGGTCATAAGGTTTCACAAATCCTATTCGGAGTGAGGAGGGCAAACATGGCTAGGGTAGTGTCCAAATACAATCGCACGTTCCTCATTTTGCCTGACTTTATCGCCAAATGTGAGCGACAACGATGCTAGCCTGAAATCGCAACATCCGCAAAACGAATGGACGGCATGAGCGCAGATCGCTGCCAATTCCAGTGTTGTCGGTTTCCAATCATGTTGATGTTTTGCAACATTTGGTAAAAGTTCCCAGCAACAGTGACGTTGCGAACTGACTGAAGGCGTTCGCCGTTCTCGCAAAGATAACCTGAAGCACCAAAGCTAAATTCTCCAGAGATGGCATTGGCACCTGAATGCATTCCAGTAAGATCTGTGATTAACAGGCACTTACCCCCGTAGAGCTTTGTATCTTCAGCGTCGCCTGGTGCAATTTCAAGTTGATGCAATCCAACGCCCAACGTAGAACGCGGACCCCTTGTTGCGTGGCCAGTAGACTGTGTCTCGAAGTAAGAGGCCGTCATGCTGTTATGTATCATTGATTTGAGTTCGCCTGCTTTGATAAGTTCGATTGCGGCGGACGGCGTTCCCTCATCGTCAAACAAGCTGTAGCCAAAACCATCGACGTTATCTGGTCGGTCCCAAATGGTAAGACGGGGATCCGCAATCAATTCACCCTTCTTGTCACGCATCGGATTGATTCCGTCTTTCGCGGATTTTCCTGAGAACATTACCGAAAATAATTTGAAGAGCGACACCTGCATTTCTTTATCGAAGATGACATCGTAATGCGCGCTGGCTACGGGCTCTCCGTTTAGCATATCGATCGAGTCCTGATATACCTTATCGATAAGTGAGGTTTTGTCCAGATCGGAAAAAAGACGCGCAACCTGACCTGAACCCTCCATTGCGTTCTTGTCACCTTCTTCAATCAACGCGTAGGCAAAAGCAGAACAGGAATGACTCCGTGAGGATGCATGTAAGCCGGCGGTGGAAAATACATGCCGTTCAGCGGTGCTGTCTTGAACTCCGTTATAGGGTACATTTTTGACTCTTTCCTTGGACGCTAGCTCACGCTCTAGTTCCAAGGCCAGCTGAATTTTATGTTCCGTCGTGGCTGAATCCGCCGGGCAAAAAATAGAATCGTCGGTTGAGAGGCGAGCATGATTGGCAAGAATTCTCTCGTGAACCTCGGGGGTCGCGTAGCTTGCATTGGTGAGGGCTTGCTCTACCAGTGACTTTAACGAATCAGGGTCAGTCGCTTCGCTATAGGCTGTGCCGACCTTGTCGTCTTTTATTACGCGTAATCCGAAGATAAGGCTCGACGTAACTTTATGTTCCTCTAGCTGTCCATTTAGTGCTTTGAGTGAAATGGCATCGCTTTGATCTACAATCAGATCTCCTTTTCCCCCGGCTTTAACAACCCGCGAGAGTACTTGGTCTGCATGCGATTCAATCGTCATGCGTTGCCTCCTACTAAAATGTCATCTACTTTAAGAGATGCCTGGCCAACGGCCGCGGGGATTGTGCCGGAGACCGAGCCACACATGCCACATGCGAGAGAGAAGTCTCGACCCACCATTGAGATTTCTTTCAACACAGCTGGCCCAGTGCTGATCAAAGTAGCTGCTTTGACGGGATGCTGAATCTTCCCATCTTTCACGAAGTAGCCCTCTGTCACCGCGAAGTTGAATTCACCGGTGCCAGGCTGGACTGACCCACCCCCCATCTGCGCCGCATAGATACCTCGATCGATAGAGCCAATCATGTCGTCGAACTCTGCATCACCGGGCTCTATAAAAGTGTTTCGCATACGTGATGCTGGCGCAAATTTATAGGATTCACGACGCCCGGACCCGGTCCGATCATAACCAGTTTGCTGCGATCCAATACGATCGACTAAGAAGCTCACCAGTTTGCCATCCTTGATTAGACGAGTTTGCTGGGTCTCCATTCCCTCATCATCGATATTCAGAGAACCCCATTCATTGGTCAATGTGCCATCGTCCGATGCGCTCACTGCTGGGTTTGCAATTATCTCCCCGAGTTTGTCATGGAAGACCGAAGCTTTTTTGGCTACTGAAGTGGTTTCCAATAAATGCCCACAAGCTTCATGGAAAATTACCCCGCCGAATCCGTTACCGATGACGACTGGCATTCTCCCCGACGGGCAGGCTTTTGCCCCTAAGTTAACAATTGCTTGCCTTGCTGACTCCGCTCCTGCTTTCTCTGCATCAAGACTTTCAGAAATCTCCCAACCGATCATGCCGCCGTCGCTCTTCATGCCAGTAGCCTGTTCAGAGCCGTCTGACGCGATCGATGTCATTGTTGCGCGCACGTAATGGCGAGTATCTCGCGTGTGCAAACCCTCGCTGTTAAATATCTCAATGCGCTGCTCAACTTCACGGCACATACCGCGAGTTTGGGAAATAAGATTGCTGGCGGCCCTCGCGGCCGCGTCAGCTTTAAGCAGATAAGCAATCCGGCTTTCGATTTCAGGATCTTCGGATAATGCCTTTTTTACAGGATGCTGATCTGGCGCACCTCGAAAATCAAAGGCATTCATTGCGACTAGAGGGTCTCGCAGATCTCGGGCTGCAAGATCTGATAGAATCCTCATCATTTCATTGGCACTGGTGTTGTTTGTATACCCGTACAAAACCTTTGTGCCATACACTAGTCGAAGCCCGATGCCGAAGTCGATACCTGACTCCACCGATTGAACTTTCGCTCCTAGCGTATTGACGTTGCTAGACTGACTCTTCTCGACAAAAATTTCGGCGAAGTCAGCGCCAAGTGTAAGACCATGATTGATCACAGATTGGGCGGTTTGAGTCGCTAACACGCGAATTCCAATTGATAGATGTGTCCCAAGATTATAACTCAGAGTCACCCGAAAGGGGACACTGCATTTACAATCAAGGGAATAACCAAAGAGATATTAGGCGAGACCATTGTTGCTGATAACTCATTAAAGTTGGTTTATAGTAGAGGCTAACTATTTTGAGGCCCAGGCGAGCATGAGATTTTTTGGCACCCGTGAGAGCCAATTTAATTTGTCTAATCTTGTATTCGCGGTTTTTGCCCTGTTCATATCCACCGCAGTTTTGACTCCCATCACTTATGCAGAGGAGTACGGGGGTAAAGAATACCGTTGGATTAAAGAACGAAAGACTCAAGCAGAAGCCCAAGCTCAAGCTGAATCGCTTGGTGGCCATCTGGTGGTAATAAATTCCGCAGCTGAACAAAATTTCGTCTACTCAATGGTCCAAGGAAATACTGATCCATCACTTGGGACAGCCTCTGACGGTGGCGGAGCGATTTACGTCTGGCTCGGTGGTAACGATTCTAGTCGAGAAGGGACTTGGGTTTGGGTTAATGGGGATCCGTTTACTTATACGAACTGGGGAAGGCGGGAACCAGACAACTTCAACAACAATCAGGATGGTCTGGCCTTAGGTCTGGAGAACTGGCCCTTCGGATCTTCGTCTGCCTCAGCATATGGTTTGGCGGGACAGTGGAACGATATTAGTCGTAGCAATAGATTGACGTTCATTGTTGAGTTGCCTTTACAATCTAACGAAGAGGACACAGGCGATCAAGGCGAGGACAGTGGAGCCGGTGACATATCTGGAGATGGCGGTCAAACTGGCGGTGCGGGATTAAACGAGAGCGGGGACTTTTCATTGCCCTATGATTTCGCTTTTAACAGGACCGATGGCGTCTGTGGAATTGATGATTCCGGATTGAGTTGCTGGAACGTGCGCTCTTATATCGGCAACAACATCCCAAATTTAGTGAATCCTTCACAGGTAATTCTTGAGTCTTTCAGTGCATGTGCTCTCGACGAAAATGGCGTAAGTTGTTGGGGGGCGTCGAGTTTGGAAAGACCACCGGATCTTGTTAACCCTTCATTTTTGGCTGGGGGATTCAATGATTCGGAATATTGCGCGCTAGATGATTCTGGTATTGTTTGTTGGGGCGATGATTCTCACGACCGAAGAACACCCCCGACGTTAACAAATCCGAGAGAAATTGCCTTTAGTTCACGGCAAGCGTGCGCTTTAGATGACTCTGGTATTGTTTGTTGGGGCGATGATTCCTTTGGGGGAAGTGTACTGACAGAAATACCAGAGGTAGTCAATCCTTCAAACCTAACCATGGGGGATTTCCATGCCTGCGTAATAGACAACGGTACGGTGGTCTGTTGGGGTTCGAATGGTTTCACCCCGAGGGGTAGAAGCAACAAACCTACTTTAGTAAACCCCAGAGAGATTGTCGCAGGCGGCTATCACGTATGCGCGTTAGACGATGACGGTGTGAAATGCTGGGGTTATTCCAGCAAAGGGCAATTAGATGTTCCTCCTCTAAGTAATCCATCCGCGCTTTTCGCGGGCCGAGATTCTACTTGCGCATTAGATGATTCCGGACTTGTGTGCTGGGGAGAAGAGGATGACTTTGAAGCGATTCCCTCTAATCTGGCTTTAACCGGAGCTGGCCAGAGAGTGGTAAGTCAATTCCTTCAAACCGCCTCCTCCAGCCAGAATTTCAGCACGCTCAACGTGGTGAACACATCAACTAAAACGCAAACATTTAGAGGAACTTTGCGATCGAGTTCGGGCGAGAGAGTAGGAGAGGACCGACCCATTATTGGAACTGATGTTCCGCCAATGGGCCGATTAAGCTTAAATTCAGCCGACCTAGAGCGGATATTTGGGATCGAGCCCTGGTCTGGACCGGCCATGTTAACAGTGTTGGGTAATAGCACGTTCGACTTGATGTCCAAGCTTGAAAGCCCAAGTGGATTGGTAAGCAATACTAATTGTGTTCGCGAAAACCGAGTCCTAAATCTTGAAGGATTTGATTCCAACAATTTGTCCTATGTCCGGCTAATTAACGTTGGAAGCAAGCCCACTAACGCAATCAAAGGAACACTCTTTGACCAAAGTGGCAACATTGTCGGCGAGGCGGGTGCTGAACTTGTCGCGAAGCTTGATCCCTACCAGCAAACGTGGATTAGTCGGGACAAATTAGCTTCCCTTATTGGCGCAGAGTGGGAAGGTGAGGGTATGCTTGAGTTAAGTCCCACTTCTGGTTTAAAGGTTCTTAATCTGAATTACATCACAGATGAAAAAACATTTTTTAACTTCTCTTGCGTGGAGACGGCATCACAGGTAGGACGCTCAGAGCGATCCTCAAGGGATGCAGCGAATATTGGTAGAGTTTTCTTGCAGACGACCTCAAGTAGCAGCAATCTGTCACTAACGCACTTGGTTAACACTTCCGGTGAGGCTCAAAGTTACACCGGAACTCTTTACGCGAGTGACGGCTCACAGGTCGGTGCTGCAAGCCAACCCCTCCATAGTGGCACTATCCCATCGAAGGGCAGAGTAGTAATTTCCTCAGAAGATATCGAGAGTGCTTTTAGTATCCCATCTTGGAGCGGGCCAGCTATCTTGGAAGTAAGAGGGGAGGGTCTCTTTGAATTGATGACCAAATTGGAAAGCCCAAGTGGGCTGATCAGCAACACCAACTGTGTCAGACAGAATCAGATACACAATATAGGTGGTTTTGATCAGACAGATGTCACCTACGTTCGGTTCATCAACATAGGTAATACACCCATTACGAATATCAGAGGATCACTCTACGACAGCTCAGGCAATATAATCGGCTCAACTAACCCGATACTGATTGATGAGTTGCCTGCAAAAGCGCATGTCTGGAAAAATCGAAACCAGTTGTCTGATCTCGCGGGGGATACGTGGAACGGGACAGCAAGTCTCAAGATAGATAATGCTGATGATAATCTTCGGTTACTGAATCTCAACTTCATAAACAACGAGACTTTTTTTAACTTTTCTTGTTATGAGAGTGGACAGTAAAAGGCTAATCGTTCGTCCATATCTTTATAGCAGGAGTCCCAGATTGAAAAGGGGGTTAGGGGCTTTTGCAAGTCCTGAACGCAGAGAAGAATGAAATACTTCAGCGTATTAGGATAAGATTTTTTTTTCAAACCAGTTCCTTGTTAAAAAAGATTGAAGATTTTGGAGGTAAGATGTTGAAAGTGCACGCTGTAGCAAACTCGCGGAGTGTAAGGGTTATCTGGTTACTCGAGGAGTTAGAGCTAAACTACGAATTAAACACTATGGACTTCGACCAATCTGTTGGGAAGGTTCTATCTGAAGAACACAAAAAAAGACACCCACTGGGAAAGGTTCCTGTTTTAGAAACAGCGGGGCAATACATTTGGGAATCGGGAGCTATTGTTCAATATATCCTCGACACACAAAACGACAACGGCCTTAAACCAGCAGTTAGCTCAGGATCTTATGGCAAATATCTGCAATGGTTTCACTATTGCGAGGGCACTTTAATGCCCGCTGCTGTAAATGTAATTTCGGATCAGTTTTTTACCCCAGAGTCTGATCAGGATCACGAGAGGATCGCGAAAGAGAGAGCTGTCCTAGATGATGTGTTGAGCGTTATCGACGAAGAGTTGACTGAAGATTATCTGATAGGGGACTTTTCTGCTGCAGACATCATGATTGGAGATGCTATTCGATTAGCCAAGGCGATCGGTTGGCAAAACTCGAGTTACACAAACTTAGAAAGCTACTATGCACGACTAGAGTCGAGACCCCCTTTTTTAAGGGCTTTAGAATTAAGTTGAGGGGTGACAAAAACGATGTGCACAAAGAGCGACTTCCGTCTGCCGTTGATGACGCTGCCTCGGTCATCTTGGAATCAAAAAGAAAGGAAGCCTTTGTAAGAAAAAATGCGCCAGTGGACAAGCACTCTTCTGTGGGTGGGCTAACAATTTTTGTCTTAGCTGTTCTCTTTGTGGTGGCTTGCGGCGCGATACTCCTGTGAGGGCTTTCTCTCGTTGTCTACTCGTCCTGAGCCCAAGGTTCTCTGCTCTTGAGCATTGGTAAGTTCAAGCCTGAGGTCAAAATGGCCTCGTCAAAACTTCCCCCCCCGACTAAACTATTACTGAATTCCATCTAATATAGAAGGAGCGAGCCAAGTGCCTGATTATTGCGAAGCTGATGTGCCGAGCCAGAAAGGTAAAACTGCCTTCGTAACCGGCGCAAACACTGGTATTGGCTATGACACAGCCAGAGTGCTAGCAGAACGAGGAGCAAAAGTGTTGCTTGGTTGCAGAACCGAAGAGAGAGCACTTAACGCGATTAACAGGATCAAAGAAAAAGCTCCCGATGCAGAATTAAAATGGATCGAATTAGATCTTGCAGACCTGTCTTCAATTAAGGAAGCTGCTGAAATCGTTAACAAAGAGCCTGCTCTAGATATTCTTGTCAACAACGCTGGCGTCTCTCTGCCGCCGAGAGCTCTGACCAAGGATGGGTTTGAGCTCCAGTTCGGTGTGAATCACCTTGGCCATTTCGCGTTAACAGGGCAAATCCTTAAAAAATTAGTGGGTACCTCCAAAGCTAGGATA
>MDTE01086084.1_pt1 | contig 21331 bp, 35 predicted proteins | sample 811231 | NCBI WGS metagenome assembly MDTE01 (sample SAMN05326651, study PRJNA326480) | marine metagenome | isolation source: seawater | place: Indian Ocean: Red Sea | collected 2010
AAATTCAGTTATATCTTTGACCTTCAAAATATGGAGTTGATATGAGTGATGGAGAGCAAGTTGTAAGAAAGATATATAAACAAAATAAAACAACAATGGTCATGGAGGAGGTTTGGATTTTTCAGCCGGACGTTACCAAGCAGTATTCTGATTTTGATTGTATGGAGTGGATTTTACGAGAGTTCATGGGTCTGGAAGCCAGTAAATTGCCCCCAGATAGTGACTGGCATTTAATTCCACAATGTATTACGGATATGGCCGAAGAACAATTTACCAGGGGGAAAGATGCTACGCCATCAAGTGACAACTGAACAGCATTATGAGGATAATTCAATAAAAGTTTGGATAAAAAAGAATAAAAAATATCCGTACCACGCTTTTTGTCTTTACAAGCCCAATGGGTACATTCTGGAGCAAGCTGGCTACGATAAAAGCACGGCAGTCAAATTAGTTATGTTTGAAATGGAACAAAAAATAAAAAATAAATCTTTTGGAGGTTTGCATGAGGAATCCAGAAATTGAGGAAGTTTTTGTAGAGTGTGCAGAAATAGTTGATAAAAAAAACACCGACTATGCAACTACTGACGATTTCTATGCCAACTTTAGATTGGTGGAAGAAATCGGATTGCCAATGTGGGTGGGGGTAGTAATTCGCTATTTGGATAAATTTTCCAGGCTTAAAGGTTTCACCAGTCGATTTGTAAATACAGGGAAGCTACACCTTGAAAATGAAAACATAGAAGATACTTTTATAGATGCCATCAATTATATGGCCATAGCTTTAGTGACTTATCGCAAATGGTATAAGAAAGGCGGCTCTTCTAATAAAAAGCCATTAGTGGAAACGGACAATAATGATATGCCGTCCGAGTTTGTTAGCAACTATTCAAAGTGTAGAAACGATTGATGGGGAAAAGCCAGTTAGAAGAAAATTTTTTATGGTTGATTAAGCAAGAGGGTTTGCCGCGACCAGATAAAAGAGAGTACAAATTTCATCCTGTCCGAAAGTGGCGAGTGGATTTTGTTTACTCAACGAATATGCTTGCGGTGGAGATTGAGGGGGGTGAGTGGGTCAATGGTCGGCACAATAGGCAGTTGGCCAAAGACGCAGAAAAATATAACGAGTTGACTTTAGCTGGCTATAAGCTACTGCGTTTTACTGGTTCCATGCTTGCAAATGGAACGGCTATGATTCAATTAAGGAGGATGCTACTTTGAAAAATACCCGTAATCTTATGGCTAATAAAACAAATACCCTGGTCAAAGATTTTCCGGCTGATAGCCTGGTCAGGTTTATTGCAGAAAAAGATGTTTCCCTGGCACTTGAGGTTTGTAGCCAGTTTGGGGGAATGGAAGAATATATTCCAAAGATTGATACAATAGACCGCCACGTTATCTATCGCTACATTGTTTCTAGGCTTGATAAAATGGAATCTGCAAAGGTGATCGCCCGATCCGTACCGCTTGGGGTCAGCCAAGTCAGTAGGATCATAAGGCGACATTTAGGGAAGGGGGATAGTTCTTTAAATGAATTATTTGATGGGATAAAATAATTTTAGTTTTATAAACTTTCCCCCGCAGTATCTTCCGCAGAGTCAAGTTTGCCGTCTAAAATATCTTGCGTGAAAGCGTTAATCATTCTTATTTGGTCTTCAAAGTCTTGAACATGAGGTGCATTGTCCAACACTAATTTTATTGCTTCCAACGCTGAAACTTTTGCTATTCTTTTTTGTGTCATATTTTTATACCTCCTCCGTGGCGTCAAATTTACCGTCTAAAATATCTTGAGTAAATGCGTGGATCATTCCAACTTCTTCCTTAAATCCTCGATCTTTAGGGGCATTATCTAACAATGTTTTTATTGCGTCTATTGCTGTAATTCTTTTAGTATCCTCCTCAATTGAATCATATAAGATTGCCGTTCCATGTGCAGGCGCTGTTACCTCCTCCGTTATTTTAGCCGTTAAGTAACCATCAGGGGCAAATCCTTTACAATCATAATGTGCCGCCAGGTTTTCCCAAAACTCATTGTCATGGGTTCTATTTACGGTCTGCGTAATGTCAATGTCTATGGGGCAATCGCCCTGCGCTGTTTGTTGATACCTGTCAACCAGTAAAGCGTTTGTTCCAGAGGCCCAACCACTATCGTTATATTCTGGTAATTTGAAAACCACCACTTCTTGTGAGCCAATCACATTGTTGTCTGGATGTTCGCCTAATATTTTTCCATTTTCATCTGTATGCACTTCTCGTTGAACATAAATAATTGGTTTCATTATCACACCTCTGCTGTTGGAATTATCATTATTTCATCAGATAATTCTTCTTCAGTTGTTCCTGACCCATCTCCTATTTCTCCAGCGATCAAATCTAGCTTAAATTCCTCTGCTTCTTTTCTTGAGTTAAATTCAAGATTACCTTCATTGTTTTGTAAATATGATAAATCTTCACATCCTTCTTCATGCTTACATTTTCTAGCTATTACATATTTCATTATTTTTCCTCCGTCAATTTGGTTAAAAAACAAAGGTGGGGGTTATTACGGCCCCCGCCACTTATTTTGATTTTGTGTTTTGAAATTGTCAATAATTGAAGGGCCTGTTCTTTTCTGAGAATCTTGCCCATATTATCGTATAAATAAATAAATATACTGGCCCTTTCAAATATTTCTTTTTCTTTCACAATTTACCTCTATTCAATTACTTCTGCCGCGCCTAAAACGCTGTGTGTAAGAGTATTCTCTTAAAAGTTCATCGTAGTCTGCCAAGTCAATGTCGTATTTTTCATATCTCTTAATTAAGAATTTTGCTATTTTGTAATAATCCCAGTCGAGTCTTGAGGCCAGTCTTTCACTTTCCGCCCCAATTTTATCCGTTAATATTTGTAAGTCCGGCAAAGCTAAATTTATCATTTTGGTATTCCTTTAAATAAAGGCTGTGGGTTCAATAACTCCTCAAGACCTATCTCAAAGGCCCTGTGGATCGCCTGATCTCTGGTTATTCCTTCTTTCCTAGCGTATTCTTCCAACTTTTTTAATTGGCCAGGGGGAAGGTTGAAACTAACATCCCAACCCCCGAAAATGCTTTCTTGTATATTCATTTTTTAAAATAGGTTAATAAGTGAATAAAATCTAAAACAAGTCCAACTGCAATAATAATAAGTAACCATTTCATCCGTTCAATTTCACTCCCCTGCTCAATGCCAAGTCATAAAGTGCCTCGTCATTGTTAATAAACAGTTCTCTCTGGTGGTTGTTTCTTCCATAATGGTTAAAGGCTTCTTTCCCAATTTGCGCCTCAATATGTTCGTCAATTATTTCTTTATATTCTCGGATAAATTGTTTTAATGTCATTTCTCACCTCACCAGCTTGAAGAGTAATAAAATTCCATACCATTTATGCAGTCCATGTGGTCGAGTGGTATGGCTTTGCTTAATATTTCGGCTGTGCGTTTTACTTCTTCAAAATATAATTCGTCTATTTCCTGAGAGCCAAAAAAGAACCCCGGAATAGGTGGAAGTAATTGTTCCGGTTTTGGGGCGTTTTGTACAAAGGGTGTAAGTGCTAGTTCTTCGCATATATTTTTTAACTCTTTCAACTGGTGCGCCTCAACCCTGTACGTTCCGCAGTTGTCGGCTCCATCCTGCACGTTTTGAACAAACCAATTATGTATAAAATTGGCTTTTCTCCATGTGATTATCTCGTATTCAATATATTGAACTTTGAAGCCGTGGTTAAAATCTCGTAAAACTTCGCCCAGGCGTTTCTGCATTTCTACGTCTTCGGGGTCATACGTTGATATATATTGTTTGCCTGTTAGCCATTGGTCTAGGCCCATGATTAACCTTTCCGGCCCCTTTCGGGGCCTGTTCAAGTTTAAAGTTCTGCTTCGTTAATTGGTTCGTATGCTTCTGGATCGGGTGTTATAGGTGGGAGCCCGTTTTTTTCGCGCTCTGGGTTATATTTCTCAATGCAGTCTTTACATATTGCAACCCGCACCCCGTCAATTCGTTTGATTGAGGGAACTTTTTTGGGGTTAAAAGCAAATATTTGACTGCATAAGGCGCAGGGGCTTGTAACAAAGGCATATCCCATTTTATGCGTCCTCCATATAGGCTTTTATTGAGTCAACTTCGCTGGCCTTAGTTGGCTTAAATAGGATGTCCCTCTCAATTCCAAGACCAAAGCCGCAGTCAACTTGTTCCAGTTCGTCAAGTGAAAAATAACCCCACTCTGGGAACCCCAGTCCATCAACAAAGCCAAAAAATTTGCGCTCCTCTGGATCGTATTCGGTGGCGTACCATGTACCGGCCCCTGCTGGGTTAAAGAACTTAACTATTATTAAAGGATCGTCCCCAAGATCTTGGAAACCAGTTTTCTCAAATCGCTCTATTATTTCTCTGGTTAATAAGTTCATTTTTTCTCCTTTATGATGGGTCGTTTAAAATGGTTTGGCGTTCATCTCCATAGCTTTTTGCTTCGTCAATTTCCTCCTCCTCAATTGTGAAGGTTTTATTTGCTTCCTCTATAATGTCCATGCCTTTCAATAGAGCGTGGACATAATTAAACATTTCCCTTTTGCTTCCTCTGGTTGGGGAAATATCTCTGGCTCCACCACCTTCGCAAACTTGTTCCAAGCGGTAGCCGCCAAGCTGTTTACCAAAATAAAAGTGTCCAGCGTTTGGCTTTTTGGTTTCTTTGTTCCAATGTGATATGGGGTTTTTTGTTCGCTGGTTTAAATAATTAATCACCCCTTGAAGCTGGGCCTCTGAAACTCTCACGGTTGTCCTTTCTGGGCCCTGATCGGGCCCGGTTCGGTGTTAGTGGGTATTAAATAAATAGTTCCTGTGCGCTTACTACTGTATTTGTGCCGCAAGCTTCGCAATATCCTTCGCGCTGGTCGGGCTCGTAATAATGGACTTGGTCGCAGTTGTCGTTTTGACAAATGCCTGGGCAAACTCCGTCCATCAAGGACTGCTCCAAAATGTCAAGCTCGTCCATGCCTTCGATCTGGCAAAGTGTGGTGATTTTGTCCAGCCGTTTTTGTCTGCGCTGGGCTGGTGTTGGTTGGATCGCTTGGTTCATAGCGTTTTACCTTTCCGCCCGGATCAGGTTCCGGGCTCTAGGTTTAGAATGTGCCGATGTAGAGTGAGCAAATAAGGCCAGCTAACAAAACAAAGGCGGTTAAAAAAACATCTACCAGGTGTTTCATGCTGGTACGTTCCACCGCGCTGTATGCTGGAAACGCGGTACAAATGGTCGATCTGTTGCAATACCTAAAACATCATGCGCAAAGTCAAAAGCTTTTGCATTTAACAGTCCGTCCCAGTCCATCATGGGTTCATAGTCTGTCAATTGCTGGTAAGTCTCGCGGATCGGCAAACCTAGTTCTAATTTGGCTCTCATGGCGCAAGCTAAAACCTTGGGATTGCGGCAAAGCGCAAAAACCTCACCTAATTGCTTTCTCAATAGGTTCTGCATAAATCCTCCTTGTGTAAAGGTTTATAATATTGTGCGTTATTCTTTTATCATAAATTGCGGATAAACGCAATACCTTGTCAAGTAAAATTTGCGTTTTTCTGCATTTTTTTTGCTTTTTTACGCGTCAAAGGTCTGGGCGGTCTGGATCGCGGCCTTAAATGGCCTTTAGTCTTGGGTCTGGGCCCAGCTGTGATCGTTCCTGGGTGTTCATTTTGCTGGGGCTGGTGGGGGTTGGATTTTTGACTGGTGGGGAGTTGCCCAGGTGGATTGTTTGGGATTTTGTATTTGATCGGGCGCGGCTCTGGCCGGATCGCGTTCTTGATCGCGTTCTGCCGTGCGTGGGCTCGGTAGATCGGTCGCATATAAAAATGTATGTTCGGCCTTGAGCGTGCGCTCCTCCTCCTCGGTGGGCTCGGTCATCTGTTTACAGGTGGCCGTCCCACTACTGGCCCAATTGGCTGGATCGGGCCCGGAGAATTAGGTTTGTAGTTTTCTTTATGAAAAGATCGCGCAATTGTGGCCTAGATCGTTGGGCCCAGTAAGATCGCGCGTTGGTATAAGGAAAGATACTATTTCCCAAGGTCGCGGCCACTTGAAGGAACCACCCGTTCCCCCACCGGGGCCGACCACCATCGCGAGCCTTACTTGCAAGGTCTTGTTTGTTTGGACAAAAATTTTTTAAAAAAATGATGACCCCAGAAGAAGCATACAAATACGGTTTTGAGGACGGCTTTGAAGCAGGCCAGGAGGCTTCATTTTTTGAAATCAGGCTAGATGGTGATGTGAAACAACTTCCAATAGACGAGCAAATGGAGGTCTTAGACGAGGCAATTTCAGTTAAAAAGGAGCAATTTCATTGATTGATTCGGACTATATCACCGAAAATTTTAAAAGGGAGGAGTTTGCTTGTTCTTGCTGTGGGAAGGACGACATTGATTACGAACTGGTTAAAAAATTACAAACATTACGGGAAATATATGGTTCCCCGATGGCAATAACGAGTGGTGTCCGTTGCGAACAATTTAATTCAAAGTTGCCAGGTTCATCTAAAACCAGCAGTCATATTGCTGGAAAGGCGGCTGACATAAGTGTTGTTAATTCTGCTGTTCGATTCCGTCTTATAAAACTGGCCTTAGAAATGGGTTGGAAACGAGTGGGTATAGCTGGGAATTTTATTCATCTTGATATTGATGAAAGCAAAAAACAAAACATTATTTGGACATATTCTTAGACAACAAAAAAGGGGTAAAAATGGACGACATAATGAGCGCGATGAAAGGCAAAAAAACTTACTTGCTGGCTATCGTGGCGGTGGGTTCTTTGGTTTGTGAAATGATGAATTTCGCCAAGATGCCGGAAGGTTGGTACGAAATGCTGGGGTTCGGTAGTTTTGTGACAATCCGTCATGGAATGAAAAAATGATCTTACTTGGAACTCTTTTAGCTGGCCTGTCGGCGGTTGGCTATTTGATCTGGGTTGGGGGCAAATTAAGAAAGTCTAAAGATTTGGAGGAGGGTATGAAGAAAGTAGGGAAAGTTAATGAAATGGTTTACAAGGTGGACAAAGAAACAGAGGATCGCATTGCGGGTAATAGTGATTCTAATGTTTCTCGCGGTTTCCCAAGGTTGCCTCGCGACAAGTAGTGGCTCATACCCTATTTATGTGCGCCCGGAATTACCGCCATTACGTTGGACGGAATGTAAGCCGAAATTTCAATGTTTAGCGAATGAAGACTATGTTGGCTTACGGGTTTACTCGATCGAAATGGAGGGTTTGGTTGACAAGTACCAGAAGCAAGTGGAAATCATCAATGGCGAATGAACAAGCCCACACTTGCGGAAATAAAGCGATGTCTTCTTAAAGAGCCGACAAGCTATCGTATTTACGAATGTAAGGTTTTTGATGGGGAGGGAAATTTAAAATACGTTGTTTCAGCAGAGGAACAATTGGAAAGGAATTTAGAGGCATTAAAGACAAGGCTTTTAACCTTATTGGAGGGGGTGTAGTCAGGGCGCTTTTTTTAATCGCTGTTTTGGTCTGTGTAATTTTTTTGGCCAAGCGTGTTAATTCCGTAGCGCTCCCGAGGGTGCCGGATTTGGCTTTTGTTACCAAATGGGAGCCCAAGCCGGATCGGACAATGCAAGTCGATTTTGAGGGGGTGTCTTTTAGGTATGTAATTTTGGATGACAAGCCTGCTCCGCTTTGTCAGATGGTTATGCCTTATGGCCATAACGAATTGCGTTGGGTAACAAGGGATGGACGCATGGCCCATCAATACCTAACTAAAGATGAGCCAGTTTTATACAAATTCGCAGGTGATGGGGATTGGAATTGGTTGTCGCTAAATACATACAAGGATTGTTTAAGGTACGACTCGGAGAAACTTGAATGTCAGAAAGAATGAGTGATTATTTATTGAGGGCTTACCCATACAGCAAGTCTAAGCAGTTTAAATGGTATCTACATTATCTTCAATTAGGAGTTTGGGACAATTGAAAAAGAAAAAGCGTAAAGGTGGCAAAGGTGGGAAAGGCGGTTACTAAACATAAGCCTTTCAATTTTCACGAAGATTGGATTAAGGCATACCAGAAGCTTGGTGGGGTGGAAGCTCTCGTAGCTTTTGGGCGTGACCCACAAAACCATAAAAAATTTATGGATATGGGGGTGGCTCTTACGCCTAAAAACGTGAAGGTTGAACAGGAGCATACATTAAATTTTGTAATGGTGCCTCCTAAAACAGAAGTCCCGGAGATGCCCGAAGAAATTATAGAAACTTTTGATGCGGAGTTTGAGGAGGTAAATGTTAACTCTGGAGATGGACAGCAAGAAGAATAATTGCCTTTGGACGCCGACTGAAAAGCAGAACGAGTTCTTAGGCAGTTCTTTCGATGAAGTGCTGTACGGCGGAAGTGCTGGGGGAGGAAAATCAGACGCCTTACTTATTGATATGTTGGGGCTTACGCAGAAGGCCCTAACTTGGTCACGTTACAGGGCCATATTATTTCGTAAAACATTTCCCGAATTAGGGGAATTGGTTGATCGCTCAAAAGAGATTTACCCCCAGATTTATCCGGGGGCAATTTACAACACGACGGAACATGAGTGGCGTTTCCCATCTGGGGCCAAAATCATGTTTTCGTATATGGATAAGGATGAAGATAGATTTCGTCATCAGGGGAGTGAGTACCAATGGGTTGGTTGGGACGAGTTGACCCATTGGGCCTCACCTGTTTGCTTTAAGTATTTGCAATCGAGAACGAGGTCGATCAATCCAGATATTAAGGTTTATACGAGGGCATCAACAAACCCTGGTGGTCGAGGTCATGCTTGGGTTAAGGAATACTGGCGTATTCCGAATGATGGAACAGGCACACGCTTTGTTCATGCGGAGCGTGTAAGCGGTACGGTGGCAAAATCATACAGGCAGTTTATCCCGGCGAGGTTGGATGACAACCCGCATTTAAGCGATTCGGGTTACAGGGAAATGCTGTTGAAGTTGCCTGCTAGGGATCGGAAAAAACTGCTGGATGGACGTTGGGATGTTGTTGAAGGGCAGTTCTTTTCATCGTGGAATCCCGAGGTTCATATTGTAGAGCCTTTTAGAATCCCAAAAACATGGCCTCGATGGAGAGCGATGGACTGGGGTAGCACGAAACCTTATTCAATAGGATGGTATACGGTAGACCCGGATGGAAATATATATAGATACCGAGAATTATACGGCTGGGGTGGGGAGGCGAATGTCGGAACAAAAGAATCCGTTAAAGAAGTTGCTAGAAAAATACGGGAGGCAGAGAAATACGAAAGGGCCCAGGGAATTGAGTTTAGAAACAACCCGGCAGACCCTTCTTGCTGGTACTCAAAAGGGGAAGGAATAACAATTTATGAATTGTTCCGCGACGAAGGGATTCAATGGTGGCCAGCCAAGGGTGGAAAAAACAGCCGCGAAAACGGTTGGGCGGTTTGCAATCAATTTTTACTCGAAGGGATGTTTAAAGTGTTTGCTAACAGCCGTCATTTCATAAGGACTGTGCCATCATTACAAATAGATGAAAACAAACCCGAGGATGTTGAAACAAAAAATCAGGAAGATCACGTCGGCGATGAGTGGAGATATTCACTCATAAGTCGGCACCATTATATTAGGGAAATAGTGCCTAAAGCGCGACCCAAATATATGTCGTTTGACTACATCGTTGATCTTGACCAGCCGAAGATCGACAAATCAATTTATAGGCTGTAACTAAGGAGATTTATCAATGCTTAGAATGAACACCGTAGTTTCCGCGCAAGCCGCTACCGCTACTGGTTCTGCTGTAGAGCAGTCCTCAAGCCCGTACTTGCCTGGAACAACTGTTGTCACCATGATTCAGCCTGCCGCTTTTTCTGGCACGGCAATTATTCAGGGTTCGGATGACAACTCAACTTGGTCAACCTTGCATACGTCAGGGTCTTTGACTACAGACAGCGAAGTTCAGTTTAAGGAAGTAACGCTTCCCAAATATGTAAGGCACAACACAACCCGATCTGCTGGTAGTGTTTCCATGTATATTCTGAACGCTGGTTAATATGTCAGATATTCAAGACGAGGTTTCATCTGCAATCCGTGAAACTGGGTTTCAGAAGCCCGGTAACGCGGATAAAGAGCCTACAAAGGGCGAGAAGGATTCCGCGAATTATTGGCAAAAGCGAATTGAAATGGCCACATATACGATGGGGCCGCTTCATAAGAAAATAAAGGAGCATCGTCATTATGTCCAGGGGGAACAGCATGACGACGGGAGCAATCAATTAGTTAGGGCCAATCTTGTTCAAGCGTTAATAAAGAAGGCTGTAAATTCTTCTTACGCTAGAAATCCGCAATTTTCCATTCGACCCACAGAGAATGTTGCATTGGGGCAATTAAAACCAATGCGGCTGTTTGGCAAAACGGCTGAAATCGTCTTAAACCGGGTATTTGACTCTGCCCAACTAAAGCGTAGGGCGAAGGCTTGCTTACGGGCGGCCAAGACCACCGGCATTGGTTGGGCTAAAATTTACTACCAGACCGAAACAGAGGAGAGCCCTATTATTTTAGGGCGTATTCGGGATGCCAGGGATGACTTGGCACAACTTGAATATCTTAGGATGCAAATTCAAGACCCGGAACTAAGAGATCAAAAAGATCGTCTTTTGAGAGAGAAAAAGGATTTGATAGGGGCTCTTGAAAAAGAAAAGGATGTGATTGTTGGGGAAGGTCTGGTTATAGATGTTGTGGATAGCGCAAATGTAATTATTGATATAAGCACTATTCGCAATTTTGATGATTACGTTAGGGCCCCGTTTATTGCCGAGGCTATGTTAATGACAATGGCAGACGCAAAAAGACGGTGGGGGGAAGTTCCGCCGGGAACAAAAATTTTCACTCCCGGAGGCAGGGAGGGTGACAGCTTGCCTGCTATAAATAAAAAAGGGGATTTTGAAAACACAGAAAACGAAATTATTCGTGTTTATGAAATCCACGACAAGTTAAACAAGGTTGTTCGTTACATCCCGGAAGGAGCCCAATCTTTTCTGCAAGAGGCTATCGCTCCGCCGATTGTTTGTGAGCAATGGTTCCCATACTTCCCGATGGGTGTAAATATTGTAGATGGGCAGTTTTATCCTTTGTCGGATGTTGCTTTAGTCAAAGAGTTACAGGACGAACACAATTCCGCACGAACACGATTTGCTCAACATAGGGATATTGCAATTCCTCATTGGGTGGGTAAACGGGCGGAAATTAATGAGCAAGATGCACGGCGGTTACAAACTGCTAATGTTGGAGAAATCTCGTTAATAGAAGGTCAGCCAGGACAACCCGTTAGGGCGTCGGTGGAAGTGTTTTCACCTCCGCCAGTAGACCCTGCTGTTTATAGCACCGATCATACGGAAAGGGATATAGAGCGTGTTGTTGGGGGGACTGAAATAACCCAGCCCAAAAGTAATCGTTCACGAACACTTGGGGAAGCTGAATTACTTTCTCAGGAAACAGGGGTGCAGACAAGCGCCGATACGGACGAGATCGAGGACTGGTTTGAACGTGTCGCTACGGCAACATTGGAAATACTATTGCAGACTTTAACCAAGGAACAAGTCATCGAAATTGCTGGCCCCCCTGCGGAGCCCGAGATAGACAAATCTACGGGACAGCCTAACGGCCAAATGAAGGATGGTTCAGTATGGCCCGATGATATGAGTCGCTCCGAAATTTTTAATAACTTAAAAATTAATATACAGGCTGGCAGTTCTGGCAAGCCGGATAAAGAGCAAATTGCACAAACCTGGGCGAAATTTTTATTGCCTAGAATTACGGAATTAATAGGTCAGGTTGCTGAGTTGCGTGATAAAGGGCAAAGCGATTTGGCAGACAGTTTGATTCTCGTTGCCCAGGAGACACTACGCCGTTTAGATGAAAGATTCGATATTCACGAATTTTTACCGCGTCAGGAAGAAAATGAGCAGAAAAATCCAGAAGAAATGGCGGCCATGCAACAGCAAATGGAGGCGCAAGCTGTTCAACTTGAGCAGTTAAAAGCTGAAGTTGAAGAAACAAAATCTAAAACGGTTAAGAACTTGGCGCAAGCGGAAAAATACCGTGAGGATGCCGAGGGAGACAGGGTAAAAGAGGCGATCACTTCTTTCAAAGCCCAGGAAGACGCGGATCGGGCGGATCGAGCGCAACAGCATGAGCAACGAAGGGATTTGCTTGATCGTGAAATGCAACTTAGTGATATGCAGGCGCAAGATAACCGTGATGGTAATGAAATGAGATTGAGAGAAAGGGAATTAAATAAGCCCCAGGCAACTAAAAAATAACTACGGAGGATTTATGACTGAAAAGACTGAGCAAGCGGAGTCGTCACCGCAAGAGGAGGCAAAAGAAAGCGTAACGCCGGAGTCGCAAACGGCAGACAAGGTAGAAGAAACAAGCGTAAAAGAGGATTCGCAACCTCCAAAGGATGAAAAATCGGAATCATCCACCGAAGCAGAAACCGCCGTTGACGCAATTAAAAAGGCGCTGACGGAGGATGAAGAAGATGAGCAAATCCCAGATCAGCCGGAAGAAGTTGAAGCCCCGGTTGCCAAGGATGCTCCAAAAGATGCCGTTGAAGAAGAAACGGACGACATCTACGCCGAGCCGGAAGGTTTAAAACCTAAAGCCCAGGAAAGGTTTCGGAGTCTTGTAGAAGATAACAAATATAAGGCCGATCAATTAGAACAAGCACAAACCGCGCTTAACGAGATTCAAAAGACGGTTCAGCAGTCAAATATGACTCCCGAAGAGTTTGGTTATCTAATTGACTATGGCCGTATGGCTGTTTCCAAAGACCCGAAAGAATTGGAGTACGCATTACAAACAGCACAAAATGAGGTTTTGCGTATTTCTCAAGCTTTAGGAAAGGAAGTAGATGGAGTTGATTTATTAACTGGCCATCCAGAATTACAAAAACGCGTCGAAGATTACGAATTAACGCGGGAAGATGCGTTGCGTATAGCCAAAGCCGAGCGTGAACTGGAACAGTATAAAAAAGCCCAGACACAGCAGACGCAACAGGCGGATGAAGCCAATAAACGGCAAACAGCGCAAGATCAATCTCTAGCCAAAGTTAAGTCTTTTATGGACAAGATGAAAGCGACGGACATTGACTACAGCGCTAAAGAAGCCAAGTTGGTAGAACAGGCCGCGAAGGTAAGGGAAAATTATCCGCCCGAGCAATGGCCCTTAGTAATTCAAGACCTATATGAAACGATGGGTTTTGGGGCTTCTGATAAAAAGCAAGAATTAAAAACGAGCGCCCCGGCTCCAATTCAATCGACAACATCCACGGTTGGGAGTCAAGTGCCTAAGACAATGCAAGAAGCAATACACTTAGGTTTGGGTGACGCATAATTTAAACGGCATAAGGTTAGGATGACCTTTCCGCGACATGGAGGTTGCTATGCCATTTACAGCAGAAGAGTTGTCTATCGCTGGTAAAACAGCACTAGACTACTATATGAAAAACAAACCCGTTGACCAGATCGTTCAAGAGCGCCCTTGGTACTCAAAAATGATGGCAACAAAAAAGACGATGCCAGGTGGAAAACAAAATGCTGTTGTCCAGTTAAGGTATCGTTACCAATCTAATTTCCAGTTTTTCAATGGAAGGAAAGTTGTTACTTACAACAACCGATCAACCATTGAACAGGCAACATACCCTTGGCGTTCAGCGCATGACGGTTTTGCCCTGGACGAAGACCGCTTAATTCAGAACGGTATCACCGTAACTGATAATAAAAAAGCCGTCCACTCCGAGGCAGAAGTTATTCAGCTTACCAATTTATTGGATGAGCAGATTGCGGTTTTGGATGCTGGTTGGGAAGAGCAATTCGACCAAAAGCTGTTGCAAGACGGCTCCGCCAGCACGGATGATATTGAAGGGCTGGACTTTTTGGTTTCCACAACCCCTACATCGGGGACGGTGGGTGGAATTGACCGATCTGTTGCGGCTAATTCATGGTGGCGCAATCAAGTTGCTACTGGAATTACGACGGCCACAACAACTGGAACCATTATTGACGTAATGGAAACACAATGGCGGAACTGTACTAAAAATGGTGGAAGGCCAAACTTTATTATGGCTGGAAGCGATTACATTGACGGTTATCGCAATTTTATTCTCAAGACTTACGGCACCGTCAATATTGATGCTGGTAGTCAATTCAACGCGGAACTGGGTACTTCCGGGCTCAAATTCAAAGGTGTTCCTATTGTATGGAATCCAACCTTTGATGATCTGGGTGGAACCTGGGCGAAGCGTTGTTACTTCATTAATACAAACTATATGTATATGAAGGAAGTTGAGGGTCAGGGCAAAATTAGTAGGAAGCCGCCCAGACCTTATGATCGCTATGAACACTATTGGGGACTCAGTTGGCGCGGAGCGCTTTGCATGAGTCGCTCAAATTGTCATGGCGTTTTAGTACTTGCTTAAACTAATGGGTGGGGGTGAAACTCCCCCGCCTATTTTTAACTAGGGAGGATTTATGTTAGCAAAAAAGTGTGATGTAAAGATACATAAAGGGGCTTTAACAGTTATTCCAAAAACGGTTTATGAGCATGAGGTAAAACTACTGGAAGTGCTGTATGGAGTGGGGTCTATTGTCAAATATGACCGCAAAGAAATTTTTACTCCGCCTAAACAATCTTACATTGAAGAGGGGGATGTGGTGCTACATGGCGTTGAAGAAATAGACCATGATGATGAATATTCGCGGTTGTTTATGGCTTACGGAAATCACCCAACAATCAATCTTCCATTGGTTGAGCATTGCTACGGGGATCAGGATGGAAGAAAACTCGAGAGTGCTAATAATGAAAAATATGCTCAAGAGAAGCGTAACGTGGTTAAAAATAATGTGGTGGGCGAAAGTGAGCTTCCCACTACTTCTGAGGAAGGGAATCAGGAAAGCGAAGAAAGGCAAGATTATTCTGAAATGACTTACCATCAGTTGAAAAAGCTTTTGAAATTCCGAAAAATTAAATTTCCTCATAACACAACAAAAGTAGCGATGATTAAATTGCTGGAAGATGGAGATAGCTAATGGCCTTACCTACTCGGCGCAATTTAGGTTCGTTGCGCCAAGAGTTGCGAGATCGTCTTGGGTTTGCGTCGCAGGGATCACAAGCTGGTGCGAACACGGCGATTATGAACAGTTTTTTGAGAAGCGCCCAGGAGTTTCTCTATTGGGAATACACCCCAAGAGAGTTGATTTTTACTGAGCCTATAACTTCTCAAGATGGTCAGATTTTGTATACTTGGCCGGATGCGGTACACCATGATCGGATTCTTTCTGTAGTTAATGAGGACACTTCTGTTTCCAATGCTAACCGCAGAATGATGATAGAAGGTATTGACTACAACCATGACAATTATGTTACGCCAAAAACAATTCCTACTCGGTATGAAATAAGGAATGATCTTGAAGTTTGGCCTCAACCAGACGGCAACCATTACATATTTCATGTTGAGTATGTAAAAAGACTTGATGCTTTTGCTGTTGATGCGGATTTTGTAACGCTCAACCCGGATATTGTTTTGCATTTGGCAATAGCCAATGCCAAGGCCCATTATCGCCATGAAGACGCGGCGATCTATGGCCAGCAAATTGAAAGAATGTTGCGTAATTTAAAAAGCGCAAATTTAAATAATAAAAGGTACATAAGACGGTCTTCAAAGAAAATTACTTACGATCACTACGGGATCGGGACTCGTCATGTCCACGCTGACGATTAAATATGCCAGTAATAACTTACGATGATTTCAGCCTTGGGAAAGACTTACGCAAAGGCATCTCGGTAGCAGATGCTAATAGATTGCGAGAGTTAAAAAATGGCTATGTGACTACGGGTAAAGTTGTAAAGAAACGCCCAGGAACAACTAAGGTCGCAACGCTTGAAACGGGGTCTAAGGGTTTGGTGCCAGGTTTGGGTAAGCTTCATACCTTTACTGATAGCGGTACATTAACCCACGCCAATAGTTTGTTCGTACCGCATCAAGTGGTTGGATCAAACGTCAACCCGGCAAGTTTTTCCGGGTCTGGTTTAAATGATATGACATCGGGAGGGGGTTATACGGGGACTGGTACTCCTACCTTTACCATCGAAGTAGATGGAAAAACAACGGGCAGTATTACAAAATACGAAGCATTAAATACCTTGTCAATTACGGTGATGGCAAACGCCCATACAGGCTCCATTACCTCTATGGCTGATGCTGGTGGAGGGAACACAACGATTACATCAGCATCACATGGTCTTTCTAATTCAGACAGGGTAACGATTAGTGGGACTTCAAATTACAATGGAATTTTTACAATCGCTAATGTAACAAGTAATGCCTACCAAATTGTAAGAACTTTCGTAACCAATGAAGCTACTGGAACATGGGCTGGGAATACAACAATTACATCGGCGGCCCACGGTCTTTCTAATGGTAATTCAGTAACAATTTCCGGCACTACAAACTACAACGGAACTTTTACCATTGAAGATGCTACTACCAATACTTTTAATATCATTAAAGAATTTACTACAAACGATGCTACGGGGAACTGGGAACTAAGCCCAAACCCGTCGGCTGGGACAACGACTGTAACCGATCCTTCTCATGGGTTGGTAAGTGGTAATGAAATCATTATATCAGGTACTACAAATTATAATGGCTCTTATACAATTTCTGATGTGTCCACTAACACGTTTGTTATTCAAAAAACTTTTGTGGCAGATGACGGCACAGGCACTTGGGAAAAAATACCAAACACTTTTAAGTGGAAAAAAGATAGCGGTGCTTTCACAACGGGCGTAGCAATGACGGGTACTGCCCAAGTTTTGCAAGATGGGGTGACGGTGCTTTTTGCATCACGGCATGGGCATACGGTGACGGATTCTTGGACGATTGGAATATCTTCTAGCGTAACAGTTGCCAAAGTACATTTTGGGGATGTGTTTAATGGATTCCTGTACGCTTCAGTTGAATACAGTAATGCAACGATACTCCATCATTATTTAGATGGTGCGTCACCAACAAAAATAGCGGACGCCAATTGCCCAAACACAAAAAGTGTTATTAAGATGGAACAAAAAATGTGGGCCATTAATGGTGATAAGGTTCGCTTCACCGCAACAGGCAACCCGAGAGATTGGACAACCGCGAGTGATGCGGGGTTTTTGCCTGTAGGGTTGAAACAGAAAGGTAGTGATAATGCGCTTGCATTAGGGCAATACAAAGAAGGGAACTTGGTGGTTTTCTTTGCGGATGGTGCCCAGCTTTGGAATGTTGACCCTGACCCTGCCCAACATACTTTTGCCCAGGCATTGCTTGGTTCCCAATCAAAATACCATCGAGGCATCGCACTTTTATTTCAAGATTTATATTTCCTTTCTGATTTTGGTTTTCGGTCTATTTCCGAGTCTGTTCTTACTGAGTCGCAAGCGGAACTAGACGTAGGTTCCCCGATTGATACCGTAATACAGTCTGTCATGCCGGAATCTCAAACAGAAAAGCCAGTTGCCATATTCAACCCGTCTTTAGGCCAATATATGTGTGCGATTGGAACAACGATCTATGTGTTTACTTTTTCACGCACGGCAAAAATAACCGCATGGTCGGAATATACGATGCCTTGGAATGTTGATGACTTGGCGGTATTAGATGGCACGGTTTATTTGCGTAATGGGGATGATGTTTTTAAATTTGATGAATCTGTTTACAGGGACAACGCCGAAACGGGAAAAACAATAACTGCTTTTGCAACCAATGGAAGCGGTGGAACAACAGTTACCTCCAATGCTCATGGAAGGGCTAACGATGATTATGTGGATATCGCAGGGACAACAAATTACAACGGGACGTTTCAAATTTCTTCTGTAACCACAAACACGTTTGACATAGCAACTGCTTTCGTAGCTAACGATGCTACTGGTACATATTCAGCAGGCAAGGAATTTGAATTTGATATGACAATGGCTTTTGTAGACGCTAAAAAACCTGGGGTAAATAAATTGTGGAACGGAGTAGATATCGTCACAACTGGGACAGGGCGAGTGTCGTTTCGTTATGATCCTAGAGATTTAGATTTTGTAACTGATGAAATTAACTTAGCGGGAGATACGCGCCCAGGGGAATTAACGCCATTGGAAATATCGAGTGTTAATATTTCACCTGTTTTTAAAAATAACAGTAACGAAGCGTTTCAGTTAGATGCGCTTTCATTGTACTACGAAAATTTATCGGCCCTTTGAAGCTACCAGTTTATGAAATGTCTCTAGCTGATTGCACTTATGTATGTGCAAACATGAGAGAGGAGGATTTTAAAGAAACGGCAAGCCTCACCTCGGCAAAGACCAAGGATGAGATGGCCAAAGTTATTTTTAACCAGGGTGGTGAATCTTACACCATTTTGAATAGAAATAAGGAGCCTGTATTAATTGGTGGGGCTTATTACGATAATCCTAAAGTCGCAACGATCTGGTTGTTCGCAACTGACAAAATTTCGTTACGCGATTGGTGGGTGACGACAACTTTTATAGAGCAATTAATGGAAGTAATGTTTGAGTCTGGTGTAGCGCATAGAATACAGGCTTTGTCTATTGGCTGGCGCCTTCATGCTCATAAATGGTTACAAAAAATCGGGCTGACAAAAGAAGGTCATCTAAAAGGATTTTCTGAAGATGGCTACGATGTATTGATTTTCGGAAAGGTAAAGGGGTGAATCATGGGTAAAGGTGGTGGTGGCGGATCAAGTGCGGCGGCAGAAATGGCCGCTAGGGAAGCCGCAAGACGATCTAGAATTGCGGGTAATGTCCAGGCTGTAAAGGAAAGGTTTTTTGCAAAGGCCAACCCAAGAGTTGTGCCAGATGCTAGTAGTGTCCCAGCGCCTATATATGCTACGCGTATGGTACGAAGGCAGTTTCACGACGACCCATACAATGACCCAGTATATAGGATGGTGCCGGAGCAGTACGCAACAAACCAAGCTGAAATTGATGCGGCACAAAAAGCTATTGATGATGCGGTTGCCTATAACCAGAATTTACCTCTTTCTGACAACCCTACTGCTGAACGGTTGGCGGCTTTTGAAGATATAGAACAACGTGTTCGCAATCGCTTTTTGCCAGAGTTCCAAGACACAACAACTGATGCCAGGAGAGAATTAAAATTTGCTTTAGCTAGACGGGGGATATTTGGAGGTTCGGCCCAGGCGGATGCGGAGAGAAGATTTAGGGATCGCGTGGTTCAAGGTGAAAATGAAATTGCTTCAAGAGCAGTTGCGGCTAGGAATGAAAAAGAACGGTTGGATAACAATTTAATGAACAACCTAATTAACCAAGCGCAAGCTGACACGGAAAGATCGGCGTTGTTATCTGGCATTGGTGCGACACAGCTTTCTAACGCAAACCGGGCTATGTCTTCCGCTACCGATAGGGCTTTGGCTACAAACTTTGCTGATGTTGGAACATTGTTTAAACGTATTAATGACCAAAATGCTTTAAGGGCTGGGATAGGCAATAATACGGCATTGGCACAACTACTTGGAAACAGGATGGGGTCTAATATTCTTTCTACCAATTATTCGGGTGGTGGAAACTACGGGAGTATTACTTAATGGCATTACAAGCAATTTTATTGGGTGTTGCGGCAGTAGCGGCTATTGGTAGTGCTGTAGCTAGTGCTGAAGCGGCTAGAATTACCAACAGAAATGTGAAACGTGCCATCGTTGATTCTTTGGACGCACAGGACGCGATTGACGCAAAACAAAGAGATGTGGTAATGCAACTTTTGCCGGAAGTTGACCAGAGTGCCCAAACTGAATTTCTTGCTGGGAAAGATAAGGAGATTGAAGATTCAATCTCTAAAACAAGCAGACAAAATCAATCTGTACGACAAGCAGATATAGCGATTTCTGGGAAGATCACAGGACTTGGCAAACAACGTCGGGCGGATAAGAAGGCAAGTGAGCAAAGGTACAATCAGCAACGGTATCATCTTGCTAGATTTTTGGCCCCAAATGCAGTTGGAAATTATCTTGACCCTAAACTTAATGATTCTGCTTCAAAAATCAGGGAGTACGGGGTTCAAAAAGGTGCAGAGGGGCGGATCGGGCAAGTCGAGGCTGAATGGCAAGCCCAGAACAGCGCCAAAGGATTGAAGGGGTTGTCTACAGCATTAAGTATCGTTTCAACAATAGCTGGGATAGGCGCTGGTTTTACGGGTGGTAAAGCGGCGGCGGCTGGTGGAACGGCAACAGCAAATGCAGGCAAAGATATTGCTCTCACAAGTGGTGGAAGTTTAACAATGGTTCCACAAACGGGGGCGTCTGCGAATACATTGGTTAGTGGGTCACTAGCAAGTAATCCAGGCAATCTGACTTTAGCTGGCGGAAATGTAGTTGCTCCGAGTTCTAGTTTTTTTGGGGGGATGGGGCAGACTGCGGCTAGTGCATTAACACCTTTTGTTGGGGCAAGTGTACCGTCTGGATCGTATGCCTCACCGCCACTTTACAACACAAGTCAGCCTGGTTATCCGATGTCAAACGTCGGTAACAGATTTCAATGGTCGCCATATATGGCGCCCCCAAAAATGACACAAGGCTTGCATCCAGAATATTTCAGAAATGTTTTTAAGCCCATACTGTTTAGATAGAGGAAAGCATGAGTAGATTATTTGGTCGCACATTACGCAGAGGCGTAGCAGATGTTTTAGATAGCGCCTACGGAGCCAGCAATCTGGAAAATAGGCTAAGAGGTGCTTTGGCAAGCGCTCGTTACGATCAGATGCTAACTTCTGGCAGATACAATAGAGCAAGAGCCGCAGAGGTGGAAAGTGATAATGCTAATTATGCACAACTATTAGCAAACATAAAAGAACCTGGTCATAAATTTAATATGCTGGATGCCGCGCTTGCAGGCCGAGGTCACATGGGCGATGCGGTTAAGGCAAGTAGGGGTCTAGGGGCTGAAAACAGGTTGGTTGGCGAACTAAAACGCCTAGACGCATCGACAGACCCAAGAGATCGGTTTTTAGCTACTGGTACTAGGCTGGGAAGTAATGTTTCACAAGTTGAGCAGGGTGCAAAACATAGGGCAGGCGTTGAACTTGACCAGCAAGAACGAAACAAATTGATTTCGGTGTTGGGGGAAATACGGAAACCTGGGTTTGACCCAAAATCATCAGAAGGACAGGCATTGTTGATGGAGCTTTCAACATGGGCAAAACCTTTTAGCGGCGCAGATTTTAAAAACTTGCAAACCACCGAATCCGCAATTGGTGTAAATGAAGCCAAAATAC
>MDTE01084092.1_pt1 | contig 21327 bp, 23 predicted proteins | sample 811231 | NCBI WGS metagenome assembly MDTE01 (sample SAMN05326651, study PRJNA326480) | marine metagenome | isolation source: seawater | place: Indian Ocean: Red Sea | collected 2010
CAAAAACTTAATTTTACGTATCATCTCTAAAAAGCCACGACTCGTTTTGTTTTAAGAAATTCGAACTTATTTTGAAATCTTGATTAAGCCAAAAATATTCTTTAAACCTTTTAAAATTGAAAAGAGTTTCCCAATATTTTTTTTGTAATTCAATTTCAACTTTTTCTGGTTTCCAATTTTTTTTTAATCTTTCATCCATTTCAATTACAGCTTCTTTAATTTCATTTGGAGTGTTATTTATTATGTCAACATTCTTTTCCTCAAATTTAGATTTTTTCCATTGATGGGTTAATTTTAATTTGTCAATTTCCCTAAGGCTCAAAAAATTTCCATTCTTAAATTTAAGTTTTTTAAAAATTGAAATTCCTTTTGCAAAAGGTCTCATTGCCTCGAGTGGTAAAAAATTTACCTGAACAAGTGGTTTTCTGTGTGCAACACACACCTCGTCTAATCCAGAAATTGTTGTTATACAAAAAAAACAATTGGCCATAAGCCAAATATCTGCAAAATCACTTTTTTCTTTCCAAAACGCATAGTCGATAAAATTTTTATTTTCATAATTCATTTTTTTTTCAACAAAATTTCCCATTCTAATAACTTTATAGCCTCTGAAATTTAATTCTCGTACAGTATCAATATAATCATCTACATCAGAATTTCTAAAATCATGATAGGAAAGGTCTTGACCTTTATTTGAAACATTTTTGAACGCATTATCTCTCACCAAAAGACAGATATATTTTTCTTTTTTTTCAATTTTAAGTTTTGAAAAGATTTTTTGTCCTTCATCTTTTTCTTCATTACTAAAATTTAGTGTAGGATCGGATTTATAAATTATTTTTTCAGGATCTGAATTGGGTATAGAGTGAATTATATCAATTTTAAGTTTTTTCCCGCCAGGGATAATATTATTTATTCTAAAAAGATATTTAGCAAAAAAACTATATTTAATATTTCTTGATACAAATTTTAAAAATTGTAAATTGCAGACCGGCTTTTTACTTAAATAAAAAATATCATAATATTTTTTTTTTTCGTTTTTTTTATTTAATAAATATAAATCTAAATATGCTATGCTATTTCCAATAACTGAAGATCTACAAGGAGCTATCCTAATTGGATAAATAAAAAAAATTGCTCTGAAAATAATTATCAAGGGTAATGAAATTAAATATAACCAAATCTCAAACAGAATAAATTTCAAAAAAATTTTTGAAATATTCAGAGATATACTTCTAGCTCTCTGCAGTTTCATGTTTTTTTTTAAATAAAATTTACGTGTAGAGGCTTTTTGCCATTTTTTGGAGTAATTTTAGATACACCTTTTAAATGATTATCTAAGGCTATACTCGCGTAGTGCTGTATAGGCAAAGTACCCATCATAGTTTGTGCATCAAAATTCGGAGAAGCGAGGTAATTCATAATTTTCCAATATCTATCTGATTTGAAAATATCTATAAATCTTTCATCAACAAAATTTCCCATATGTAATTTTGAATATCTTGCATTAAAAAACATTCCTGATGGTGCTACAAGACCACTTCCGCTTATTTGCAATAGAAATTGTGGCCCGTAAAATCTGTTGTACGATGGAAGACCTTTGTCTTTAATTTTGCTCCATTTAATAATAATTTTAGTTTTTTCATTGCTCATTTTTTCCGCTTCGCTTAGCAATTCGTACATTTCATCGTATTTAGAATAATCAACACCAAGAGTTCCAAATTCATCGTCTGAACAATGTTTTATTACTCCGTAATCTACCCCTAAATCGGTTGCTAATTTTGCAAAAGGAATAATTTCCTCTTTAAATTCTGGCATTAAAACCATCTGTATTCCTAAAGTTACTTTAAGTTTCAATTTTTTCTTTAGGTCAACAGCGTATTTAATATGTTTCATTGCTTTTTCAAAAACTGAAACATGCTCCGAACTTTTAAACATTATTTTAGCATAAGACTCTGGTCTACCCGCAGCTACTGTAAATCTTACCCAGCTTAAATATGGTAAAACCTGGTCAATCTTATTTGGTTCCCATTCCCATCCATTTGTTGCGTTGCCGACATCTATTCCAATTTTTTTTGCATGTTGAATAAATGGAACGTAAGCTTTTGATAAAGTGCTTTCTCCATCAGAAATTAAAGAAACTGCTTTTACTCCAATTCTTGCAAAGTCGTCTAATAAATTTAATGCTTCTTTAGTTTTAATTCCCGCTCTTTCTTGAGGTTCTTGCATCATTGCATAACAAAAAGAGCACATTGCACCACAAGCTCTAGTAAGAGCCATATCTACAGATATTGGAGCAATTCTTTCACCATTTTCCCAAGCTTTAACTCTTTCATAGTGATAGGAAAGTTTGTGTGAGTCTAGAATAAGAGCGCCTTCTTTAGTGTCAACATATGTACTTTTTTTACTTTTCATGATTTTATTTTAACACCTCTCAATTTTCTCAAGGCACTCTTGTCTCCTACAGGTTCACACCAAATAGTGATTCCTCTATCTATGTTGTATTTAATTTTCTCCTCTAATTCCAATAAAAAAAGTCCTCTCTCATTAGATGGTATGGATTTATTAATTTTTATAACTATTTGCCCATTATCAGGTACTTTAATAATCTCGAAATCTTTATATAAGTTATTTTTTTTTAATTCATTCTCTACCATTGTCTTTCGACTTTTTTCAGAAGCTGATAACCATTTTGTACTTGTTTGAGGAGTTTTGGATTTTGAAAAGTTTTTTAACATTATTTGTTTAAAATTTAGAATGGACCCATAAAGTTTTTATTAGGTTGATCTGATGGGAGAGTATTTTTATATCTCTGAATATTATGAAATTTTTTATTTAACATTTTCTCTACACTTTTTAAAATATTTAAATAATTGGGATAACAGTATTTAGCTAACTTACGAGTACTTGGAATTGGGTTGTCTGATAAACCAAGTCTACTTAAATTAAATTTTGATTTTTCTTTTATAGATAATTTTTCATAAATTTTTGCTATTATTTCTGAACTAATACCAAAGTTCATACCTCCATTATCTACTATAATCGCTTTTTTTGTTTTTTTTACTGAATTAAAAATTGTGTTTATATCAAGTGGACGTAAACTTTGAATATCAACTACTTCGGCATCTATTGAATAATCTTTTAAAATTTTTGAAGCTCGAAGACATTCTAAAATCATATATGAACTCGAAATAAGAGTTATATGTTTACCTTTTTTTAATATTTTAGCTTTTCCTAAATCAATTTTATAATTTTTTGTTGGAACAGAGCCTCTGATATCATGAAGCCATCTATGTTCAAAAATAATTACTGGATTAGGATCTTTAATACTAGCAATCAATAAACCTTTGGCATTATAAGGTGTTGATAAACTTATTACTTTAAGACCAGGTATATGAGCAAAAATTGACTCAAGACTTTGAGAATGTTGAGGTCCTTGGCCCCAACCTCTTCCAATAATTAATCTTATAGTCAAAGGTACACTTTTCTTACCACCGCTCATGAAAAACCACTTTGCTGCCTGATTAAATATTTGTTCAATAGATAATAAAGAAAACTCAACTCTTTGATGGGTAATAACTGGTCTTATCCCAACTAATGAAGAACCAATAGCTATTCCAGTCATTGCATTTTCTGCTGTGGGAAAATCAAATACCCTATTTTTCTTTAAATATTTTTTGATTCCTTTTGTTGTTCCAAAGATACCTTTAGGGTCGTCTACACCAAGACCTATTAGAACTACATTTTTATATTTTTTCATTGATAAAAAAAGTGCTTCGTTAATAGATTGGGACAGTGTTAAGTTTCTACTACTTATTGGCATAAATAAATTTATTTAAAAGTTTTTTTTGGGGAAAACTGCTTTTTTTTGCAAAATCAAATGATTTATAAATTTCTGATTTAATTTTTTTCTTTAAATTTTGATCTTTCTCAAAATTAAGAATATTATTTTTTTCCAAATATTTTTTATAATTTGAAATTGGACACTTTCTTCTCCATTCTTGAATATAATTTTTACTTCTATAGTTCAAATTATCATCTAGATTTGGTCCGCAATGTTCTACGTCTCTGAAAGTCTTAATTTCTATTAAAAAAGGCTTTTGTTTTTTTTTGATCTTTTTAATTATATTGTTTGTTTTAGTAAATATTTTTTCAATTGAACTATCATTTATTTTTAAAGAACTTATGCCAAAAGAATTTGCTATTTTTGTAACACTTCTATTTTTAGATTGTCTTTTTGAAATATGTGAATAAACTGAAAATTCATTATTTTCACAGACGAATAAAATAGGTAAACTGTGAAGGGAAGCAAATTCTATACTTTCAAAAAATACACCTTCTTCTGTTGCCCCATCACCAAAAAAAATTGTTACAACAGTATTCTTTTTATTTTTTATTTTATTTCCCCAAGCAATACCAGTTCCTATTGGAATAGTACTACCAACAATTGGTACTGCAGCAAGTATACCAGCATCTAGATCCATTAAATGCATAGATCCACCTAAACCTTTGGCACATCCAGTTTCTTTTCCATAAATTTCTGCTAACATTTTTTTTAGGGAGCCGCCTTTAGCCAAATAATGAGCATGTGATCTGTGGGCTGTAACCAATTTATCATTTTTATTTAAATTTTGGCAAATACCAACTGCTATTGCCTCTTGACCAATTGATAAATGCACAGGACATCTCATTTCCTGTTCACTATATTTTTTAGCAATTGTTTTTTCAACATACCTGATTCTTAACATTTCATAATAAAGTTTTAATTTATTTGCTTTACTGATTTTCATAAAATTTATTTATTTCCAAGCAAATTTTTTTAATATCATTTTTGTTTAAATATTGGTTTATAGGTAATGTAAGAATTTCCTTTGCCTGCTTTTCAGTCACTTTAAAATCGCCCTTTTTATAATTTAATTTTTTTGCTGCTGGCTGTAAATGAATTGGTATTGGATAATGAATGGATGTTTCTATTCCTTTTTTTCTTAAGTATTTTTTTAATTGATCTCTTTTAGGTAGTTGAACAACAAATGTATGATAAGTATTAAACTCTTTTTTATTTTCTCTGGGAAAAAAAATATAGTTTTCATTTAAATTTTCAAAATAAATTTTTGCATTTTCCCGCCTTTTTTTAATAATACCTGGTAAGCTTTTTAATCTATAATTTAAAATTGAAGCCTGAAGATTGTCCATCCTTGATACATGGCCAAAGTGATAAATTTTATTTCTATTTGTCATACCGTGATTTCTGATATCTCTAATATAATTTGCGATAGTATTTGAATTTGTAGTTAAATAACCAGAGTCACCCATAGCATTTAAGTTTTTAAGGGGATGCGCAGAAAAGCAGCCGACTGTTCCAAAAGTTCCTGCAAATTTATTTTTAAACTTTGATCCTATCGATTGGGCAGCGTCTTCTACAATAGGGATATTATATTTTTTTGAAATTTTTAGAATTTTGTCCATTTCACAAACTCTACCTGTGAGATGAACAACCATTATAGCTTTGGTTTTTTTTGTAATAGATCTCTCGATTAAATTTGGATCAATACACTGATCTTCTTTGACATCTACAAAAACTGGCTTGGCTCCTAAATGAACTATTACTGCTGTTGAAGCAATAAAAGAGTTTGGGGTAGTGATTATTTCGTCTCCACGTCTTATTCCAATTGCATGTAAACCAAGTGTTAGGGCGTCGGTTCCACTATTTAAAGCAACACAATGTCTTACTTTCAGTAAGTTTTCAATTTTTTTTTCAAACTCTCTAATTTGTTTTCCTCCAACGTGTTCACCAGTAGCTAAAGTTTTATCAATCACTTTAAGTAAAGCTTTTTTTTCCTTCAAATATTGGCTTGAGAGGGTTACGTATTTAATTTTCATTAATTTCTCTTATAGAAATCATTTACAACTTTTACGATGTAATCCATTTCCTTTCTTTTTAAATGCTGATCACAGGGAAAAGTTATAATGGTTTTTGCATGTTTATCCGTGACGGGAAAATCTCCTCGTTTGTGTTTTAAAAATCTTAAAGACTCTTGTAGATACATTGGTTTTGGATAATGAATTTTGGCTTCAATACCTTTAGAATGACAGTATTTTAAAAGCTTATCCCTTTTTTTTGCGAATAAAACATATAAATGGAAAACAATTTTATAATTTTTTGGCCTTGGGGGAATAGTAATTTCTTTTACTTTACTAAACTTATGGTCATAATATTTAGCATTTGAAATTCTTTTATTTGCAATAAATTTTGCTTTGGGTAATAACCAATTTCCCACAACTGCTTGAAGCGTATCTAATCTGGAATTGTACCCAGATATTTTAACTGTATCACGATCGATCAAACCGTGGTTTCTTAGTAATTTTAAGTGTTTATAAAACTTTGTGTTATTTGTTGTTATTATTCCACCATCTGACCAAACATTAATATTTTTTAGTGGATGTAAAGAGAATGCCCCAAACTCAGACCAAGTTCCTGCATTTTTATTATTAATTGACCCAAGGATAGATTGACAAGCATCTTCAATGATTGGAATTTTATATTTTTTTGATATTTTTTTTAATTTTACCATGTTTGCCATATAACCGGTAAAATGGACTGGGACAATTGCCTTTGTTTTTTTTGAGATTTTTCTTTCAACTAAATCTGTATTCATACAAAAAGTGTTATCACAATCTACAAAAACAGGTTTTGCACCAAGCTCGACTATAGCCCCTACAGTAGCTACAAAAGTATTAGCGGCTGTAATTATCTCATCACCTGGTTTTATGTTAAGTGTCTTTAAGGACAATTTAATTGCATCTGTTCCAGAATTGACTCCAACAGCGTACTTTGATCCTATTAATTTGGCAAATTTTCTTTCAAATTCAATGAGTGGTTTTCCTAAAGTAAAATCACCTGTCTTAACAAATTTTTTTAGTTTTGACCAAAGATCAGGGCAATTCGAAAACTGCTGCTTTAAATATGAATATCTTACCCTCATAAAGTTGTTATTTATTTCAAATTAATTTTTTGCATTTTTTTAATATTAAAGAAATTTTCATTTCCAAATGTATTAACAAGTTTTTTAATTTCAAATGCATTGATTAAGTCTTTAATTGCTAAGTCTATATTTTTTTTAGGTTTAAATTTTAAAGTCTTTAAAATTTTAGAGGATGAAACATGATAAGACCTATTATCATCTGTTTCTTGAATATTTACACTTACTTTATTTTTGGAATTTCTTTTTACTAAGTTTGCTAAATCTAAAACTGAGTGGTTTTCAAAACCCACATTAAATATTTGATTTTTAATTTTTTGAGTGTCTTCTTCAAGCAAACAAATATATGCGTTCACCATGTCATCAATATGGATATTAGGTCTCATTTGTGAACCACCATAAACTGTTATAGCATTTTTAAAATATGCAAAATTGGTCAAAATATTTACTACTAAATCTAATCTTTGCCTTGGTGAATAGCCACACACAGTAGCCGGCCTTAAGACTGTACATATAAAATTATCATTACTTTTTGATAATAAGATATTTTCACATTCTGCTTTAAATTTTGAATAATCTGTTAAAGGTTCAAGTTTCATTTCTTCAGTTACATTTTTTGTATCCTTTACTCCATAAACACTAGATGATGAAGCATATATAAACTTTTTGATCCCGCTTGAAATTGCCTCGTTAATTAAAGGCTCAAAACAATCTAAATTTATTTCCTTTCCTAATTTAGGATTTAATTCAAAACTTGGGTCGTTTGAAATACATGCTAAATGAATTATTATATCGTTATTTTTAATAATATTTTTTATTTTTGAAATATCTCTAACATCGCCCTTTTCTAAAATAAGATTGGGATTTTCAGTAAAATTATTTCCATAAATAAAAAGATCGTAGACAGTAACTTTATAATTTTTCTTAAGAAGTTCATTCACCAAGACTGTACCAACATAGCCAGCTCCACCGATAACAAGAATTCTATTCATGAAGTTATTTAAATAAGTATTCTATTGTCCTATCGAAATTATAAAAATCTACGCTTTTTTTATTTCCTATAGTTTCAACAGACATAGAAGCAGCTATTGATCCTAATAATAAAATTAATTCAGGATCAAGATTTGTTTTTAGACCTAAAGCAACAATAGATAACATTGCGTCCCCCGCTCCAACTTTATCAATCGATTTAGTTGAAAATGCTGGGCATTCAAATTTTTGACCTTTGCTATTTACCATTATCACTCCATCAATTCCTTTTGTAACAATAAGATTTTTTAATCTATTTTTTTTAATTAGTCTTTTAGCCAAAATATCTAATCTAGAAAGATTATCTTTTAAATCTTGTCTTAACTCGGTTTCGTTTATTATAATTGTATTAACATTTCTGTACCTTGATAATGAACGGTACAAAAAATTTGCTGAATTTATTTGGGCGTTTACATACAAGCCTTTTTTAAATTTACAAATCTCTTTTACTATTTCATTGGTTATAAAATTATGTCCATAATCACAACAAATAATCATATCATTACGTTTTTTTAAATTTTTAATTTTTTTCAAAACATGATGATTTTTATTATTTTTTTTACTTTCAGGTAAAAGATAAGAGCCAAATAATTTATAATTCGATATCTCATCTACAAATCTGGTTTTTACAATTGTTGAAAAATTTGGGTATGGTTTAACAAAATGCTTATGTGTATTACTATTAAAATTTTTTTTGATAATTTTTTCATATTCTTTTTCAAAACCAAAAGGTGATAACAATTCAATTTTTTTTACAAAAGGAGAAATATTTCTGGCGACATAGGCACTACCCCCTAGATAATTTTCAGAATATTTTTCGTTAAATACTAAATAAGGTTCTTTGCCTGATTTACCAATAGCCTTACCAAAACAATATTTATCAACTATAATTTCTCCTAATATTAAAACTCTGAGTTTTTTAAAATTTTTGAAGACCTTATTGAAAAGATTATAACTATATTTATTTTTAATTTTGTTGATGAATTTTTTTTGCTTCTCATTTAAAATAATTCCTAAACTATTAATTATATTTGTTGAACTATACGTTTTTTCAAAAGTGAACTTCACTTGACCGCCAAATCTTTTAACACATTTAATTTCTTCTTTTATTTTTTTTGATTTATCTTTATTTATTTTTGAATATTCTTCACCTTTAACATAAATGTCTGGTTTTATAGTTTTAATAACATCAATTGCCGAATTTCCATTACTTAAATAAACATCGTCTATGATTTTGATTTCTTTTAAATATTCTAATCTATCAGAATGATTAAAGATTGGTCTGCCTGGACCTTTTTTTATAAACTCATCTTTTGTAATAGAAACAATCAAAAAGTCACCAAAAGATTTTGCTTTTTTAAAATGTTTCAAATGTCCGAGATGAACTAAATCAAAAACACCGTGACAAAGTACAATTTTTTTGTTCTTTTTTTTTAATGTTTCGATTTTTGTAAGTAAAACTTTTGCAGGATCTTTCTTCATTTTAAATATTTGAACCATATTTTAGTTTCTTTTTTTATTTTTTTTGGTGTCCATACAGGGGCATCTTTGAATTGTTCAATTTTTTTTAATAAATCTTTTACACCTTGTTCAATTGATATTTTCGGTTCCCAATTTAGATTTTTTTTAGCAAAACTTATATCTGCTCTAGATCGGTCAGGCTCACCTGGTCTTTTAGGAATATAAACTTTTTTAGGACTAATTAATTTAGCAATATGATTTATTGATATTTCACGACCACCACCTAAATTAGTGATTGATCCAGATTTTAATTTTTTAGTAGACAGAATTATTGCATTAATTAAATCATCAACGTGAACAAAATCTCTTGTTTGTTTTCCATCTCCAACAATTGTAAGAGGAATATTTGAAAGTTTTTGAGCTAAAAAAACTCCAAATACTGCTCCATATGCTCCAGTTGTTCTCGATCTTGGGCCATAAACATTAAAAAATCTTAAAGAAATATTATTCATTTTATAAACTTTCGCCCAGTCTAAAACTAATTTTTCACCTAAATATTTTGATGTAGCGTAGGGGTATTGAGTATCAATTTTTTCTTTTTCAGAGGTAGGAAATTTTTTAGGTAAACCATAACAACTAGCCGATCCAGCATAAATTAATTTCTTTACACTGTTTATTTTGGCTGCTTGCAGAACATTAAATGTGCCAAGAACATTTGAAGAAAAATATTTTTCAGGATGCGTTATGCTGGGCACTAAATCTGCAAGAGCGGCCAAATGAATGACGCAGTCTACATTTTTAAAAATTCTAATAAGTTTATTTTTATCTTTTGATACATCAGTTTTATAAAATTTAATTTTACCTTTTGAAAACTTAAGGTTAGAGAGTTGACCAGTTGATAAATTGTCAATAACTTTAACATTTTTTTTTAGTTTTACTAAACGATCAACCAAATGACTTCCAATAAACCCAGCGCCTCCAGTAACTAAATAATTTTTAAAAACTTTCATATTAAAAAATCAGATTATTTTTTTATTCTTGCCCATATAGCCGATGCCTTAAAAAAATCTTCTTCGGTATCAATATCTATGGACTCTATATTCTGATTAAATTTTATATAATTTACATTGTTCCAATCCCAATATTTACCATACTTTAAAAAAAAGTTTCTATCAAAAAAATAAAGCATATGACCAAACTCGTTTAATGGATAAATTTTTTTTGTATTAATTGTTTTTAGTTTATTTGAAAAATTGATTGGTTTCATATTTTTATCTAAAAAGTAATTTTTTCTCTCAAAAACTGAGAAACAAGGACCATTATTTTTTATACACAATTTTATAAATTTTTTAATAGTTGAAACTTTTAAAAAAGGGAAACATGCATTTATCATTAGTACATATTTGTGATTAAAGTCCTCTAAGTATCTATGGATTTTTAAAGCTGGACCATCAATCAGGACAGATTCTTTTGAACGTTTAATGAACTTAATTTTATTTTTTTTACAAATTTTTATAAATTCATTATCGTAAACAGATGCATAACAATCAAATCCCTTCAGTTTTTTTAATTTTTTTAAAATTATACTAGCTAAAGTGGTATTATTAAATTTTCTAAGCATTTTATTCTTACATCTAAAACTTTTTTTTCTAAAACTTGAAATTACTAAAATATCTTTATTATTAATCTTCATTTAAAATTTAACCATAGCTCCGCACTTCTTAAAAGCCGGTTTAAGATTTGATTTTTCATTTTTTAAACAGGACAAAACAAATATTTATTTCTTTTTATTTTTGTTTTTATGTTCCCTATCGCAACTTCTATTTTTTGTTTTTGTATTAATGTAATATTAAATATTTTTTCAGAAAAAGGGCCGCTTAAAAATTTATATTTTTTTTCCAAAAATAATTCATAGAAATTACACTTTAAATTACCTTTCTCATCCTCGTTTATTTTGCAATTATTAATGAATGCCTCGATATCACTTTGAGCACCTTTGTATCCGTCAAGAAAATATTTTAAACCTTTTGTGTATTTATAATTAATTATATTTTTGCTATTTTCGAAATTTTTATGGTAACAAAATAAATAGTCACCTAATAAATCATATTCCTTATATATTAGTTTATTTTTTTTAAACTTCTGAATTGATATTTTTGGATTATAAAATTTAACATCTTTATCAATTTTATTTTTTAATTCTCTCTTCAAAATTTCTATAAATTTTTTATCGTATTTTATAATAGTCCACATTTAAGACTCTAGCTCCTCTTTTAATTCATCATATTCTTTCATTTTCCTTTTCATGAAATTTAGTGTGAGTTTTGCTTTTTCAGATATGCCTTTTGGTGTTATCACATAAAGATAGTTAACTTTATTTGGATTTTTTTGAAAATTTTGTATTTTTACTAATCCTTTTTGTTGAAGGGCTTTAATACAATAATTTAATTTACCTAGACTAAATCCTAAATCTTTCGCTAACATCCTTTGACTTGATTTTGGATGTTTTTGAATGCTTCTTAAAACTTTAAAATGGTCCTCTGTATCTTTGTTCATAATTTAGTTTTAAATTTATACTTGCGTTCAAATAATGAACACTATAGCGTTCATTATTTGAACAGTAAAGATTTTATTTAATTTATTGTTATTTTAGCTATATATAGATGGATAAATACAATATTTAGTATACCTTATTATGACATCAAAAAACGTGAGATTTTTTTTGAAATTCTTTTCAGTCCATACCCATCAAATTTAAGAGAACTAAATTCGAATTTTTTATTTGTATACAAATACATTTTTATCTTTGTAATGCTTAAATTTTTAAGGTTACCAAGATATTTAATGGCACCTTTTTTCTTAAAAAATTTAATTGCATATTTCTGGTTATCATAGAGTTTTATAACTAATGTTTTTTTTTTTGAGAAAATAGACTCGAACATAACATTCCCCCCTGAAACTAAAGAATATTCTACTTTATCAAAATACTTTTTTAAATTATCAGGATTATAAATATATTTAAATTTTTGGTTTGTTTTTAATTTGAATATTTTATTATTTTTTTTTATACCTGGTCCAATAATGACATAAACTTTATTAAAAAAATCTATATTTTCAAGAATTTTTACTATTTTATAAAGCATATGAAATTTATCGGAACCTCCCGATGAGACAAGAATATTTTTATTTTTATTTTTATTTAATTTTACTTTTTTGTAATTTTTATTTAAAATTAAATATTTTAAACCCTCATTTAAATTAATATTTTTTTTTTGTTTTAATTTTTTTTTTAAAAAAAATATACCATTAAAAATTAAAACTTTATCAAAATTTAAATTTTGGGTTTCATCAAAACTAATTACTTTTTTTATTTTTCGTTGAGATATTTTTTTAATTAATTTTTTTTCAGCACCTAGTGTGTCAAATAAAAAAATATCGTTTTCTTTTAAAATAAATTTTTTTAAAAAATCGTTATTGTAAGAAATTATTTTTACACCTAAATTTTTTTTAACATAATTTCTTCCCTCTCCATATTCACGCATAAGAAAAAATATTTCATGATTTTTTTTTAATTTCTTAGGTAAGTTTTTATATAGATTACTCATTCTTATTATATGTCCCATACCTACTTTTTGACCATCATCTCCATCAACTCTAAAAAAAATTCTTTTCTTTACTGGAGAAACTTGATAATTCATTTTGAAATATGATAAATAAAAAATTTATTAAGAATTTTTGTATTAAAGAGAACAAAAAAGTAATTGATGCGATTCATCTTTTTGATAAAAGTAAGACAAATATATTACTTGTAATTAATAATAAAAACAAGTTCAAAGGAATTATTACTAGTACTGATCTTAGAAGAGGAATTATTAAAGGATTATCAAATAATTCATCTTTAATGCATATAGTAAATAAAAATCCACTTTATTTAAAAGAAAAAATTGACGAAAACAAAATTTCAAATATTTTGTCATCAAATAGATTTAATGAAATTGATCCTCCTTATATTCCAATAGTCGATAAAAATAATATTCCTAAAAGAATAGTAAAAAAAGAATTTCTAAATTTGAATTTGATTAGTAATAATAAAGACAGACAAAATACAGTTCTGCTAATTGGAGGTGCTGGATATATTGGTTCAATTTTAGCTAAATATTTACTGAAGAATAAATTTAAGGTTACTATATTTGATAAATTTATTTACCAGTCACAAAGTGAATTAAAGGCAAAAATTAAAAGTAAAAATCTTAAATTAATTAAAGGCGACTCAAGAGATATAAGTCAAATTTTTGGAGTAATAAAAAAAAATAATATAATTATTCATCTAGCAGAACTGGTTGGTGATCCACTTTGTGAGGTTCGTCCGTCCAAAACTTATGAGATTAATTTTTTGGCATCAATAGCTATAAGTAATATCTGTAAAAATCTTCCGGTATCTAAATTTATTTATATTTCATCATGCAGTATTTATGGCTCTAATGATAAAATCTTAACCGAAAGGTCCAGGATCAAACCGCTATCGGTTTATGCTAAATTAAAGGCTTTATGTGAAAAAACAATTATCAGAAATTCTGGTGAATTCTGTAAACCTTGTATACTGAGGTTAGGAACGGTTTATGGAAACTCTCTTAGACCTAGATTTGATTTAGTTATAAACTTATTCGCAAGCAAAGTTGCAAATAATCAACCTATTCAAGTTACTGGTGGTGAACAATGGAGACCCTTTATTCATGTAGCTGAAGTTGCAGATGCTATTATTAAAATAGTAAAATTAGAGGATCATAAAGTCAACGGTCAAATTTTTAATTTAACAAGTTTTAACTCAAAAATTATTGATATAGCCAAATCATTTAAAAAGATATTTCCGAATACTAAATTGATCATAAAAAAGTCATCAAAAGACAAAAGAAATTATAAAGTATCATCTGATAAAGCTAAAAAGCTGTTAAATTTTAAACCAAATATTAAATTTAAAAACGGAATTATAAATATGGTAAGTTTTATTAAAAAAAATAAAATTAAAAATATTAACAAAAAGAAATATTTAAATATATTAAACTCAAGTAAATTTTAATGAAAAAGAAAATCAAATTCTTCATTCCTTCAATCAATGAGAAAGAAATTAATAATGTAACAAATGTTTTAAAATCTGGTTGGCTTACAAATGGAAAAAAGACGATTGAATTTGAAAATAAAATAAAGAAATTTATTGGATCAAATTATGCGATAGCGGTTAATTCTTGTACTAATGGTATTTTTGCTGTGTTGCATGCTCTTAATTTTAAAAAAGGAGATGAGATAATTACTACTCCTATGACATTTGTAAGCACAATTCATAATCTTTACAGTTATGGATTAAATATCAAGCTTGTCGATATTAATTTAGATGATTTAAGTTTTGACGAAAATATTTTAAAAAAATCAATTACAAAAAAGACAAAAGGAATATTAATAAATCATTATGGTGGTATGCCAACAAATACCAAAAATATTATTCAAATATCGAAAAAATATAAAATAAAATTAATTGAAGATGCTGCAACTGTATTTGGTGCAAAAATAAATAATCAAATGATAGGGAGTAACCCCGACATTGTTTCTGTTTTTAGTTTTTATTCAAATAAAGTAATAACGACTGGTGAAGGTGGTGTTATAACGACTTGTAATAGAAAAATTGCAGAAAAATTAAAAGTATTAATTTCTTGCGGAATAAGTAAAACACCATGGCAAAGGTCTAAAGGGAAAAGTGGCTTAAACTGGAGATATGAAGTAAATAGCTTAGGTTTTAAATTTAATTTTACAGATTTACAAGCATCAATAGGGATTGAACAGCTTAGAAAGATTCGATCAATATTAAAACGTAGAAAAATATTAAGAAATTATTATTTTCAATATTTAAAAAATTTAGAAAAAAAAAAATATATTAAAGTTTTTAGAAACAAAAAAAATATATCTTTTTCTGAATATATTTTCCCCATTATTTTAAAAAGAAACAAGGATTTTAGGGACAATTTAATTAGTTTTTTAAATAAAAATAATATTAATACTTCTGTTCATTACATTCCTGCAAATAAACATAAATTTTATAAGAAAGTTTTTAGGAAGTATGATTTAAAAAGATCTGACTATGCTTTCGATAACTTAATATCTTTACCTTTTCATAATTATTTAAGTAAATCGGATATAAAATATATTTCAAAAAAAATAGAGCAATTTTTTGAAAAGAATTATTAATTTTCTTTATTGAAACTTTGCAAATAATTTCTTTTTTGTTAAAAATTTTATTAATAGCTTATTTTTTTATGAAAAATTTTATTCCTCGTTTATTTTTTTTAAAATTAAAAACCATTCCATATCTATTTTTAATTTTATGATCAGATAATTTGAAATGTTTTCTTTTAATAATTTTCCATTTATATTTTTTATAAAAATTAATTAAACTTTTGTTGCAGATTAAAAAAGCTGGGATTTTTTTTTTTTTAATTGTTGTGTTATTTTCATTCATCATTAATTGTCCGATTTTTTGGTTTCTATATTTTTTATCAATTATAATAGTATCTAAATGAAAGTAATTTCTAAATCTATTATTTGCAAAATATTTACGCTTTCTTAAGAGTGTGTAACCAACTAAAACAGTTTTTTTTTTATCTTTAAACATTAACAAATGTATATCGTTTCTGTATACATTTTTTTTAAACCAGTCCCTATTAGATTTTAATCCAAAAGCCCAGTAACTATTTTTTAATTTACATATTTTATTTATTAATAAATTTGTTAGAAATTTTTTTTTTTTCTTTATCAAAAACATTTGATTTAGATTAATTCGACTAATTTAAATGAATTATAATTTATAGGTTTAATAAATTGTTTGTGCACAGACTTCAAGCCTAAATTTTTTGGTTTTGCTTTAATGTTATTTTTAAAAAAAGAGTCCTCTACAGGAATAATTTTGTATAAATGTTTTTTTTTTCATTTTATTTAATAATAATGAAATAAATTCAAAGATAGATAAACGTGAATTAGAGCTAAAATGTATAATTTTTTTTTTAAGAATTTTTTGGCTTCTAATGCAATTGTTTAATACAAATTTACAAAGATCTGGAGTATAGACTGGTGTTGAATATACATCTGTTGAAATATGTACAGTTTCGTTTTTATTAATTTTTTTCAGTAGTTTTGATACAATTTGATCTTGGTGTGTTGGTCCAAACAACAATGGTAACCTAATAATAAAAGTATTTTTCTGTTTGATTATTTTGTTGTCAGCAAGAAGTTTGGATTTACCGTATACTGAAGTTGGCAATGCTTTGTCACGCTCGCTGTATATTTTTTTTAGAATTTTGCCCTCAAATACTGCTTCAGTAGAAAAATGAATAAACTTAATATTTTTCTTTTTAATGATTTTTAAAATTCTAAAAGGGATTTCAGCATTAATTTTATATGCTAATTTTGGTTTTTTTTGACAGTAAACTATACCTGTCAGTGCAATACAATTAATAATAAAATTTGGACTATAATTATTTATTATATTTTTAAGATCATTCAAATTTCCTAAAAAATTTACCTCTTTTCTTGTTAAAGGATAAAACTTAATTTTTTTTTTTTTAAAAAGCCTTACAAATTGCCTACCTAAAGATCCTTTTGCGCCTAAAAGCAATATTTTCATAAATATTAAATACCTAATTTTTAATATACTAGAAAGGACAATTAAGCTCAATTGACGTAATATAGATATTTAATTATATTGTTAATATGAGTTATTTAAAAACTTTAAAAAAAGATGGCGTAGTTCTAGTTAAAGATGCTTGGCCAGAAGATGAAATAAAAAAAATATCTGCTGACTACAATAAAATTGATCTTTCGCTAAAGAATAAAGATATACCAAAGGACAAACCAATAATTGTTTTCTGGAAACACGTGGTTGGGGAGCAAAAAAGAATTTGTACATTTGACGAGTTTCCGTCGATTTGGAAATTTATAAACAACAGAATAGTTCCAAAGGTAAGAGAAATTTTAGGTGACGACAAAGCCTATTTGCAACTTTTAGAAACAATTGTTTTTAATAAGCCTTACGAAACTAGTAACACACTACACTGGCATCAAGATGTTGCCTATTTTCCCATGAAGCCAAATAATCAGATTGCAATCTGGTTTCCTTTAGAGCCGGTTGATAGAGAAGCTGGTGCCCTAAACTATGCTATTGGATCTCATAAAGAGGGAATAAAAGGATCAACAGACCTACATACTAGAAAACCATTTGAAGGTGAAGATAGAAACTTAATTCCAGAGGATCCTGCAAAAGAAGGATATGAAGTAAGATGCATGGAAATGAGTAATGTTGATATGGTATGTCACAATGGCTACACTTGGCATTATTCTGGACCTAACAAAAAAAAAGGATATGTAAGAAAAGGAGTTTCTGTAAGATTTATTACAGAAAAAGCTTATTTTGACCCAAGACCAGGGCAAGGAGCGGCGTTTACGAAACAAATCAATCTTAACCGTGGCGATGAAATAAAGGGAGAGCCATTCCCAATTTTATAGATTTAAGTGAAATCTGTCGGCGCAATAATTTTTTATAAAAACAAGTACTTGATGCAGTTAAGAGACAAAAAGAAGAATATTTTTTTTCCAGGTTTTTGGGGTATTTTCGGAGGTAATATAAAACTTAAAGAAAGTCCATCAAAAGCTATTACAAGAGAATTGGGGGAAGAGATTAATTTAAATTTCAGAACCCCAATTAAAAAACTAAGGTTAGATATTTATTCTGAATTATTTAATCCAAAGAGAAAAAGAACTTTTTATATTTGTAAACCTAAAAAAATTCCAAAAAAAATAAAGATAAATGAGGGAAAAAAATTTGGATTATTCTCTTATAACCAATTAAAAAAGTTAAGAGTCGTGCCCTTTGATTTTTCTGCAATCAGTTATCATTATTTTAGTGAAATAAAAAAGATACAGATATTACCAAAAAAATAAATCTACCAATTAAGATCTTTTTCGTAGTTTAACTTAATTAAGGCTTCTCCACCTAGTTTCTTAAATTTCGAAATATTTGAATTATCAAATTCTGTCTTCCAATTTCCAATTTTACCAGACCTAAAATTTGTAGAAAGTCCGTATGGTAGAATTTTATTTTCATCCATATTAGTTTTAAGATCTTGTTTGCCTTTAGTTGCCTCAACTATAAAATCAATTTTACTTTCATCCAACTTTATTTCATAAAAATCTAAAATTTTGGTAAATTCTTGCTTGGGGTTATTTATAAGATCCTCGAATTTACACAATAATATGAAATCGTTTTCTTTTTTTTTTATTTCGAGCCACCCATAAATCCATTTAATATAATGCTTGGTTACAATATCAATGCAGTGATTAATTCCCTCAGATTTACTAATACTATTATATGAATCTTTATTAAATAAGGGCTCATTTTTTTTTTTTGGATACATCAAAAGTCTATTATACCTTGCAACAACGACATCCCTAAGATCCCTGTAAGTAACTATTACTTTTTTTACTTTATTTTTTTTTATTATTTGAATGTTTCTTTCCCATGGATTTAAATGTGTTTTAAACAATGTATATCCCCAAGAAGGGCAGTACCTAAAAGCTGAGTCTGTAATATTTTGGTTTAAAAAAATCTCTTCAGGAATAGGTGAATATCTCGTAAAGTAACCATCGATTCTTGCGCACATATTTTTTACTTTTGTAGTTGCGGACATTGGCATACCAGCAATAAAGATAAAGTTATATTTATATTTACCCCTTTTAAATAAAAAAAATGTATCAAAAAAAATTTTCTTTAGATGATATTTAATGCTAATGAAAACCAGACGTGGTTTAGATAAAAAAATAATCAAATTTTTTGGTTTTAATATTTTTAAAATAGTTTTCAAATTTATTTTTTTTTAAAATTGTTAATCAATTTTTTTATAAATTCTACACATTCAATCGGATATTTACCAACTGCAGTTTCTGCTGCTAAAACTAATCCGTCAGCACCCATTTCTAATGAGGAATAAATGTCATTTGCCTCACCCCTTGTAGGGTAGTTATTATAAATCATGCTTTCTAACAAATTCGTAGCTATAAAAATATTTTTATTTTTGTATTTTTTTTTAATCTCTATAAGATCTCTTTGGACCTTAGGTATATTTATAATGTCTATATCTTTAGATAAATCGCCTCTATCAATTAAAAAATTTGAGCCAGCTTTAATCATTGTCTCAAAATTTTTTACTGCTTTTTTTGTCTCAATTTTATAAATCTTATTAGAATTTTTTTTAAGTAATTTATTAAATGAATTTATATCTTCTTGACTATTTGTAAAAGATAAAGCAAAAGTTTTTATGTTCATTTGTTTAGCAAGCTCAATTGCTTCAAAATCTTTATTTGTTAAATAGTTAATATCTATTTTTCTATTTTCAATATGAACTCCTTTATTATTTTCTAAAAGACCTTCCCTTACCACAATAGCGGAAAACTTTTTCTCATTTTTTTTTAGAATTTTAATTTTTAAATTATCAAAACCAATATTTAGTAAATCTCCTTTTTTAATCTTGTTGAATATATATTCTGGATAAAATTCTAAAAAATTTGCCTTACCGTGAAAAACAGTAATTTTTAAATTTTTTTTAAAAAATTTTTTTTTCTTTACTTTAGACCTTATCTGAGCACCTTCTGAGTCTATACAAATTTGAGTATTGGTATATTTTCGAATAAATAATATATTTTTTTGCATTTCATTCAAATTCAAATGTGACATATTTAATCTTAAAATATTAATATTTTTTTTTGAATATTCTAAAAATTTTCTATTTAACGAAGATGGTCCCAACGTGCATATAATTTTGATTTTCTTTTTCATTTAAATAACAAAAAAATTATTATAAGCTCTAATTATATCAATTTATAGATCATCTCAATTCAAAAAATTGATTAGAAAAAGGCTTTTATGAAAAAAAAAATATTAGTAATGGGCTTGCCTGGATCAGGTAAAACTTATTTTTCCAGGATACTTTGTAAAGAAATGAACTCAATTCATTTAAATGCTGATAACGTGAGAAAAAAATTTAATGACTGGGATTTCTCAAGAAACGGACGTATCCGCCAAGCAAAAAGAATGAGGGCGCTTTGTGAAAACTTATTAAAAAAAAAAATACAAACTGTAATTGCAGATTTTGTTTGTCCAACAGTTCAAACTCGAAAGGAATTTAAAGCCGACTTTGTAGTATTTTTAGATACTATCAAAAAAGGAAGGTTTAAAAATACTAATAAAATTTTTATAAAACCAAAAAAAGCTGATTATGTAATTTATAATAAAAGTGACTTTAAACTTCATGCAATCAAAGTTTTTAATAAAATATTTAAATACAAATGGAGAAATAAAAAGCCTACCATTCTAATGCTGGGAAGGTGGCAACCTTGGCATTTGGGACATAGAAAATTATTTGAACAAGCAATTCAAAAAACCGGGCAAGTAAAAATTTATGTTAAAGATGTTAATAAAATAGGTGACAATCCGTTTAATTTTAAACAAGTTCAAGCAAAAATTAACAAAGATCTTTTTGAGTTTAAAAATAGATATAAAATAAATCTAGCGCCCAATATAACTGAAATTAATTATGGAAGGAAAGTAGGTTACAAAATTAAAAAAATAAAACTCGGAAAAAAAATAGAAACTATATCGGGTACTAAAATTAGGATGAATCTAAGAAAACAAGGTAGGTTGAATAAATCGTAAACAAAGTTATCAATATCAGTTGAAATTTTTTTCAGTGCATAAATCAAGCCAATTGAGCTATTAGTACTGGTCAGCTACACGCGTTACCGCGCTTCCACATCCAGCCTA
>MDTE01165030.1_pt1 | contig 21327 bp, 7 predicted proteins | sample 811231 | NCBI WGS metagenome assembly MDTE01 (sample SAMN05326651, study PRJNA326480) | marine metagenome | isolation source: seawater | place: Indian Ocean: Red Sea | collected 2010
AAATGCAGGTATGACTGCATGGGACGTTACCTGGGAAACAGATGGTGACACCTCTGACGTGAAGATGTGGAGAGTATGTTACTCAGACTCTTCCTGGACAAACGCTGGCGACATGCCATCGACTTGTGTCGATGCTGCTGACGGAGAAACCTCAGTGTCTGCACCAATGAGCGACGTGGTCGGTAAGAAGAAATTCTACTTCACAGCCGTCCCAGTAGACGCTCTAGGTAACTATGACACAGCAGTTTCGCTGTATGATGTGAACTATGAGCGAACCTCTGACGGTACCGTCAACACTGGAGACACCATCAGCGACCAAACCGCTGCTGAAGGAGATGTCCCAACCTGGGCATGGGGAGCAATCATTGGCATCGTAGCCGTAGCCTTCGTGGTAGGAGCTTTCATCCTATCAAGAGGCGGAGATGGTGACGAAGGCAAGGATTGGGATTACTGATCTTGCCTGCGAAAATTGAATCTACAGCGTAAGCTGAACTAATGAGAGGGATGGTTCGCCATCCCTCTCATTTTTTTTTGTAAATTTCTTGAATTTTTTGACAGTTTTCGACCGAATTTTGTTCAATATTTTCTCCAAGAAAATGTGGCCTTCCCAGTCGATTAAAAGAATTCGTACCCCAATGCTCATAAATGGGATAGAACCTGCGTGAGAGCACATAGAGTCCGTAAGGAGCCTGATGACTATGATAAATAAAAATAAGAATATGAAAGCAAAAGCATTTGGAGGCCTCGGTATTGCCGTTTTCCTCTGTTTGTTGATGGCCCTGATGCCTTATTCAGGTGTCGTCGAAAATAACGAAGTTGAAGAGAACACATCTTTCGTCGAAGAAACACAACTCGACGAGAGTGAGGTTCAAATGAGAGACAAGTACGATCCGTATGGTTTCGATACCTACGATCCTCTCACCGAACAAGTTGGCATGCGTGACATGAACTCAAAGACCTACTCTATTGGAGAAGGTAAAATGCAGGTCGTCACCAGTGCAGACCCCGTTCACTACATGGAAGACGGAACATGGCAAGACATTGACATGAACTTTGTCACAACAGAGAACGGATGGGAAGTAACCTCCAACGTGTTCGAAACTACGATTGGAACTGACGTCACTCAAGGTGTATCAGTTGACTTCAAATCCGGTGCTGACGAGATTATCACAGGAATTAATCCTAGAGTCAGCATGCTTACTGAAGATGCTAAGCAAGTCTATGATTACAAACCATTCCAAGGTGAAGGCGCTCTAGTTGAAACAGGAGGAAACATGCTACGATACAACATCGGCGATGGTTTCGCTCTTGATTACACCGTAAGCGTCGATACACTCAAGCAGGACCTGGTCATCAAAGAACGACCAATGTCGGAATTACTTGAAGGTATGACTTGGTTCGGTCTTACCGAAGAGATGGTCTTGCCATTAGGATATGGCTTGTTCATCGATGGAAACCTACTCGGCGAGGGTGAATTCGTTTCTACTCAGAGCGAAATCACCATTGCAAAACTTTCCAATGGCGAAGTACTTTCAATTATTCCAGAACCAACTGTGGAATTACCAATGGTTGAGGGCGAAGAAGAAATCGACGGGTTTTACCTGGGTACATTCTTTATCTCGCAAGTAGATGGCGTCATCACCATCTCGACAATGGTTGAAGTCGATTGGCTTCTTGCAGAAGACCGAGTATTTCCAATCAAGATTGATCCTTCACTTACAACCACAACTACTGCTCACGGATATTGTAGAACCACGTACAATTATTGTGGTATCAGAGGTTCCACAAGCAGTTACACTCGGTGGGGTTACAGTAGCAGTTACTACGGAAAATACGCACCTTGGATTAAATTCAATGCACCGGCAATTGTAGCAGGCTCAACTGTCGATGATATCGAACTCAAAATCAAGCTACGACGAAGCAGCAACACGCAAGGTAGCTGGGCTCAACAAAACGTTGAAACCGTTCTCATGCAAGATTGTGGTACAACTGGACGTGCAAACTCTGCCAATTACGCAGTCACATGTACGACTGATTTGATTGCTAATTCTAATCTATACCCGACCTCATCGAGTTACTGGAACGGAAACAACATTCCAATGACACGATCCGTATACGGAAGCGATGGCGTTGGAACAAACACATGGTGGGGTCTAGGTACTTCTGGAACCGTTGTTGCTGGTGATGTTTGTAACACTGCAGCAAGTTGTTCAGCAGCTAACTCCGTGGCCAATAACGTCGCTAACGTCTACCTTGGAGGAGGCGGAGCAATTGGTGCAGGGTTCCACTTTGATGCATCTAAGACCGCTACCAGCTCTTCTAACATGGTTTACCAAGCATATAGCAGCAACTACATGTCTCCACAACTTATTTTGACATACACGCCCGGAGCAGACACCGATGCACCTACTATGGTTTCTGGAGCATACGATGGTGTGGATTCATATGTTGAAGGAAAAAGAACTTTCTTCGCTAAATTCTCAGATGCAACAGGAATCGACACTTCCAGCGGAAATGAGCCTACGCTCTCATACTCCATTGATGGAACTGCCCAAACTCCTGTAGTCGCTACGGCTATTGGTACCTGCAGCAATGCCTATGATGGTTGCTGGTACAGCGCTCAAACTGTTGCACTAAGTGCAGGGGAAACTGTTTCTTATGAATGGTCGGTAAAAGACACCGCTTCTACGCCAAACTCCGCTACAATTGGACCTTACACCTTCGATGTACTTGATGTAACCAACGCACCATCCACAGACCGTAAGTATCAGGTCCTTTCCGAAGATGTTAACTCCGATGATTCATACAACGCAGCAACAAACGGATACCACTACGACCGTCAAATGACATATTGGGAAGGAGACGCTGACGAATATCTCTTTGAGTGGGATACTTCGGAATGTGGTACAACTACAACTACCTCTTGTTTCGATGAAGCCGCATATGGTGGCAGCCTCTACAATCCTCTTTGGAGATTGAAGTGGCAAGGAACACCTAACGTAGCCTCAGTCAGTTCTTGGAACTCCAACAATCTCGTTGGCGAGATGATCCTCAACGAGGCTGAAGGAGGACCTATTGACATCGATAAGCAACATGGACCAGGCATGGGTCTTCTCTTTGCCTACGACACCACCGCCGACAACTGGGCGATTATGGGAATTGGCGATGAAACAGGAATCTCCGAGAGATTGAATCCTGCTACCGCAACCGTAGAAACCACTGCACAAGCAGCATACTGGAATTTCTATGACATCGCAATGCATCGCATTCCAATGCCTGCAGATGTCGAAGGTACATTTGGGGAATTTGAAACCGATTGGACTGGAACTACTTACCAAACAACAAAAGCTAACTGGATGTGTCACGGAAGTCACGGATACATCTACTTCTTTAGAACCACTGGCACTTCGCCTGCTTGTTACGGAGCGCAAACCTATGTCCTTAATTACAAGTGGAGCGGTTTTGCTCTAGGTCTGATCCAATATCAGAATGCAGCAGGAACCTATCAAACCTCTTGGGCAGATTCTAAGATTGCACCAGACCCAGATACCTTTGAGCCAAGTCTTGTGCACGCACCGCTTGCTGATTCTCATTCAAAGACAAGAACATTCAAGTTCACTGTAAGCGATAATGGTAATCCACCAAGTGGCATAGATGTAGGAACCGTTGTTGATGAACAACCAACGCTTCACTACTCTATCAACGGAGGAACATGGCAATCTCAATTGTTAACTCCAGAAATGGCTGGAACCGCTTGTGCGGGTGTTGTATGTGATTGGACTTACACGCTTGAAAATCTAGACCGTGGAGACAATGTTTCATATTACGCAACTGCAAGAGATACCTCTACTGTTGGAGGTACCAATGGTAACTCAGCCAACGTCAACACAACGTCAACTTATTCGTTTGAAGTTGCTGATCCAAACTTGATGTTTATCGTTGAGTGGCACGACATGAGCGCAAGTTCTACCACAGGATGTACTTTCCAAGCAGTGTTGTATGACACTACCAACGAAATTGAATTCAAATATTCTGATGAGTGTACCGGTTATATGTCTGGAGGAAACCCATATGCCTATTACAACAAAGCCATATCTGGATACCAAGATCAAACCCGAACATATGGTGACACCATGCGAGATGCAACAACACCATGGGATAACAATAATCCTCATTCAACAAACTTTAGAATTAACACAGGAGCAAATGGTGCCCACGGTTGGGAAACTTTTGACAGAGGACTTGAAGAACTCGAAGACTACGATTCTCATCTAGAAGCCTCTGGATCAAGTGGTACATCGGGATACTATTGTACACATCCAAACTTCTGGAACTCATACAAGGATAACTGTTATGTCAACATTGACATGCCAGATAACTTCTACTTCAACTACTTCGGTACTGAGTACAACGGTTCTAACAATGACTCTAGAGTTCACATTTCAAGATTGGGAATGATGCAACTTTACAACAACGCAGATACAACTGTTACATCCAACTTCTTCTACAGTTGGTACAGCCAGATGATTACTCTGCCAAAGGCAAGCGGTAGTACTGGTTACAGCTACTATGGAGTAGAGAACAATTACGTACAAGCTTCCTCAGGCGCTATCGCACCTTACTGGCATCGATATGTCTCTAACGTGTGTTATGATAATGCAAATTACGATTGTAGCGTAAGAACGAGACTTGTGCCGTTTGAAGGAAAGGGTATCGACATTACCGAAACTCAATGGGGTGACCAATCGTTCACAGAACTTGACTCACCTGTAAGAATAAATCCATCTGTTGGTGATTACTTGTCCTTCAGAGGAGACTTTACTGCAGAACCTGGCGTAGTATTCCAAGTTGCAGCAGGAAAGGGTATATCCTTTGACGGAAGTTGTACACAATTCTCTGCTATCGGAAACGACACCGACGAAGGTCGAATCGTATTCGAAGGTACTAACGGCCAAGAGTGGAAGGGATTAGCCTTCACTGGTGCATGTGTTGCTCCAGCTGGAACTGATGACCGTCACACTATGATGCATGTCGATTTCAAGAATACATCTGATGCTGCTATTGCTGCAGGCAGTCGACACGGAAATTACAACGCTGGACAGCCAGTTGCCAATGGAAACACAGGCAACTTCACAATGTTTGACATCACCTTCGACAATGTTGCTGAAGGTTTCAAGCATGGCAGTGGAGCAGGAACCGTTGTCGAAATGACCAACTATTCAATAAGTAACGCAGACCGTTCTTGTTTCGACTTTGCGAAGGATACCGAAGCGACTCTTACAAACGGAACACTGACCAACTGTAACACCCAAGGTGTTGTAGGTGGAGGTGCTATTGTAAGCGATCAATCAACGCCATCAACATCAGGTTCTCTTACCATCCATGAATTGGATGTAACCAACACTGTTGGTGATTTCATCAATGTTGATTTCACTGCCGTACACCTCGTTAACGTAACTTCTTCTGGTAGTAGCACAACTGGTTATGCATTGAAGTCTGCTGGATTTGGCACACAAGGTAATTCCATTCAGTCTGAATGGTGTGGAGCTGGAAACAGTTGTACACACGTCGAAAACTTTGATGTAACTGGCTATTCTAGTGGTATTGAAATCCATTCAGCCACAAGTTATGCTCTCGACAATGTGGACGTTGATGGGAACATCATCTACAAGCATGAAGGCACTGGTATCGGTGCTGGACCAACATCTGTGGATGCAGTTATGAACGAAATCACAACATCTGGAAACATACATCTCTACCGTACAATACCAATGAGTTTGAATGAAATATCTGCTGGAGATTTAATCTTCTACAGCGATGCGCCCTCAGGGTTCCAAGCATCTTACTCTGACGTACAATTGTCTGGAGAATTCGGTATATCTGGAGGATGTTCCTACAATGTAGGAATAACAGATTTCTCATTCCGAAGAGCATACTTCGATTGCCCAATTGCTGGATCAAACAATAATGTACGCCTGGCTGAAGGAACGATTGTACACACTGTACCTAACTCCTTGTCAACCAACGTAATCTATGCTCGACACTCCACCATAAACATGGGTGAAACTGATATCGAATCACTCTATGTTGGTGGAACACATTGGAGCCAAACGAATGTTGTTGCCTACGCAAGTGCAGGTTCCAACATTCGATTGTTTGATGTATCTCTCAATAATGATGACAATCAAGACGGAACCCTTGACGGCGCGAGCTCATGTAGTGAGATAGCCAACTGTCCAGCCACCGTTTTCGGTGGAACCGTGTGGTATGGCGGTGTTGCTGAAGTAACTGTGATGAAGGAAATTCCTAAGGGAAGTGGCACTATGGTTGCACAACCAGATCACTACGTAACCGCCAATTACATCGACAGCGCCAATCCTACTGTAGAATTATTCCCACTCGGATTGGCTTTAACCAACGCAACCGGTGTTGCAGATAATGTCTGGGTCTTAATTCGAGACCACAGTGGAAACACGGCCACTATGCACGGGTTACACGCATTTGGTGCAGGCGGTGTCGCTGACCTAACACCACTCGATGCAGCCTACCCTGGCTGTACCGACGCTAACAACGATGGTTCTTGTGACGATCCTACTCAAGCGTCATTTGGAGCAGGAGATAGCATTACGCTCTATCTCGAGCCAGAACCAGTCAACCTGACCGCAATCGGTCCAGGTCCAATTACCTGCCAAGAACTTGGTGAGCATGAGGATGTTGGATTGCTAGGAGATGGAGGTTCTACAACTGGATACGATCCAGGTGAGACCTTCACCTTCGCTGCTAAAGTTACTCTGAACTCAGACATGATGCTCGATGGCTGTAACATCGTGGCCAAAGACCAGTTTAAACTACAAGGCAGTGGCAGCTTTGTGCCTACCTTGACTATTGGTTCAACATCTACTTTCAGTGTGATTGCAGCCGATGGTACTACTGGTGACCTTCGTTCAACTACAGCCCTCAACCCAGGATACGTTGTTGTCCTCGGTGAATTGATTGTAACCAATGGAAGAATTACCAACCTTGCTTACAACGCCAACACAGGCGTAGCAATCGATATCGGTTCTGATGCTACTTTGACAACCAACGGGGCGACAATTACAGGATTAGCTACCAACAGTCCAAACAATGTTTTGCTTAGAATCGGAGAAGATGCAATTGCAGACATTGATGGCGGAAGTATCATCGCAGGTGGTGCAGGTATTGGTCTTCAATTCAACGAGGCTTCTACTGTAGCCAACGCAGACAACTTTACCGTCAAGAATGCAGATATTGGTATTGACGCAGTTAACGCAAATCCATCTGTTTGGAATTACGTCTTAGAGGATAATGAAGTAGGCCTCAACGTTGTTAACAACCCGCCACCTCCACCACCACCGCCATTGTGCGTATTGGGTGGACCTGGTGTCTACTATGGTGGATATTGGGGATCACCTCTAAGTTGTACGTTCAACTTACCTGCTGGTGAAGAATTTGAATTGATAGTCGAACAATACGGATGGGGTTCAGAGACTTCTGTTGATGTAACAAAGCCAGATGGAACCACTGATAGCTTTGGTCCGTATTACTTCTCATCTTACACAACTTACGATCCTCTTGAAACCTATGATGTTGCAGGACAATACACCATTGTATTAGATGACACATGGGGAGATGGAGGTGCAAAGGTCACTGCAGATTATGCTTCAGACGCTGGAGGAGAAGTTGATGCAGGAGAAGTATGTTCGATTGGCGGTACTGCCTGGAATCCAGGATTTGGATCTGCTGGTGTTTCATGTACCATTCCTGATGGAACCGATTGGGCTGCACCTCGAACTTTCTCTCTGGAGTTAACCACTTATTCCTGGGCATATGAAGCCTATTGGACGGTAGAACAATCTTTAGACGGAGGAAACTCATGGACTGAAGTTGGAAGTGGAGGGCCATATGCCTATTCCAATTACCAGGTTTATGACCTAGGCTCATTCACAGGTACCGGTCGATTCAAGATTACGAATAAAGATACATATGGAGATGGTGGACAAAGGATTGTAGCCACACTCTTACCTGCTGCAACTAATTTGATTAATTTCAATGAAGGTCAAATCTCTGGTTCTGATACCGGTGTAACCGTTGGCGGACTCCTTGGAGAAGCCACTGTCGGTGTATTCAACAATCTCAACATCACTGGAAGCGGTTCAAGCACTGGCTTCGAAGTAGTTGGGCAAGTTGGCGGAATTACCGTAGACGGACTTAAGATAACAGGTGGAGATACCGGAATTGATGTAAGTTCAACATCATCTGGGGCCATCTCTTTCACCAATGTTGAGTTGAACGAAACGACTGGAACTGCTCTTCACTATCAAAGTGACATGGCTGCTCCTGTGAGTGGTACCTTTGGGGACAACACTGGAACCGCCATTAAGCACGGACAATTCACAACCTCTGACCGAACTTATGACGGTCTTGACTTGAGTGGAAATGCAGTTGGAATGGCTGCTAACGGTGCCGGTAACATCATGATTACAGACAGTGACTTTGCTAACACAATGGATGTTAAAATCACTGGAAGTTCGATTATCACATTCGTTGATGGAACTGTAAATGAAGACGCTGCAGTCGATCAAATCGATGTCAGTGGAAGTGGAATGTTTGAGAGAGCGCGTGCTCTTGATTACACCTACACTGCCGATCAAGGTTCAGGCGCAGCAGCCGTTGAAGAAGCAAATGTCATTCTGTTGGATGCTAATAACGGCGTTGCTAGCATGGGAGAGACTGATTCATCTGGTGAAGCAGGACTCTTGTTCAATGTTTACACAGTAGACAAGAATGGACAAGATGATATGGATCTGAATGGATACACCGTCGCTACCGTGGCTAAAATCTTTACCAGTACTACTGTAGAAGATTACAGATATGCAATGACCGCAGTTTCTCTTAATGATGCCCCAGGTAACAGTGGTGCAGAGGAATTAACGCAAAACATCGATGCGAGAGTATGTGATACTTTCAACTCCGCTAACTATCATCACATACAGGTATGTGAAGGCTGGAGCTGGAGTTCTTATGAAGTAACCAGAAACGCTCGTGCTGATGGTACCGGTGGTACCGTAATGGTCTATGATTACTACAACGGAATTGGTCGCTCATCAAACAACGTTGACTGGTCCAACAAGGTCGTCATGCTCGACTCTTACCGAACCTACATGGAAGATACAACAAATATTGACATGACCGGAGCAACATTGCTTCAAACAGGTGGATACATTTGGAACAACCAAAACTACCAGTCTTTCTGGACTACTTATCCATACCAATCCTCTGTGACTATGGAAGATACTACCTTCATCTCACTCGCTGTTAACGATGATGCGGAAAGACTAGGATGGACTCTTGGACAAGCAAACACAATGGATCTGTTCATCAACAACTCGGTGTTGAATGGTATCGCTGGTATTCCAGTCAGCAGTTATCCTGCTGGCCCAAGCGGTGGTTCAGGTAATCCTAACTGGGAGCCATCAATGGAAATTACAAACAGTACCATTTCGTTCTATGAGCCAATGGAAGTAACAGGTAGCACTCCAATCAGCGCACTTCACGATATTTGTGTCATGGTTGGAGCACCTGAGAACACCGTTTCTGACAACACCTTCATTGACTGTCCAGTCGGTGTAATGGTTGGAAATTACAACTCATATTACATCGCTAACTGGCCAATAGAAGCAGGTAGCCGATCGGTTATTTCTGACAACGAATTCATTGATACCACAGGTCTTGACGTCTGGTTCACTTTCTTCTCATACGGTGAAGATGTCGAGATTAAGGATAACGAATTCAAAGGTACGTACCCAACAATGTATGGTGTGTATGCTCAAAGCCAATACAGCAGTGGTCAAATCGTTACTGGAAATACCTTCAACAATACCCTTGAACCTATCTACATGCGTGGTTCAACAGGCTGGACCATTAGCCAAAACACCATTAATGGAGTTGGCGATGCATCTTATGCTGGAATTTACGAACTTGATGGGTATGGAGTAATATCTGATAACACGCTTATCGATGCAGATGGAGGTATTCTAGTCGATGGTGTAACATCACCACCGCCGCAAAATGTCAACCTATGTTCAATCGGACGATACAGTTATTCAACATTCAGCAGTTGTAGCTTTGCTTTACCTGCTGGATCTGATGTCACCGTCGATATTCAGAGTGACTATTGGAGCCCATACGAAGGAAGTGCAAAGATCTTGTTCCCAGACGGAACTGAGACCTCTTTCAACAGTATTCCTTCGAATTCCGATTACACCCTGGCAACCATTTTGGCATCTGACTGGCCAAATGGTGGTACGGTTACCATCGAAGTCTACGACACCTACGGAGACGGTGGTCAAGGAATTGATGCATACTACCTAACCGGCGGTGCTGCAGCATCTGGTGTTGTTATCACTGGCAATGACATCTCAACCTCAGCAAGTCGCACAGCACCTTCCGCTGTCGGAATATGGATCGAAAACTGTGTTGGAGCAGCAGGCGTGACCTCACAGACGAACACAATATCAGTCATTGAGAACGCAATCGTTGCAAATGGTTGTGACATCAATGACAAAGATTCCGTGCTAACTGCCGCAGGTGGTACAGCTGGTTCGACCTACTCTGTCGACATTAACGCAGATCATTATTCACCAGAAAATACCACGGTAGAGGCTGGAGATTCTGTAAGGTGGCGAGCCATCGATTACTATGACAGTGATAATGACGGAAATGGTGATGAACCTCACGATGTTGTGTCAGTTGATGTTGATGCGAATGGAGATCCTCTCTTCACATCAGGTAGCACTCTGAACCTTGGTTCTTCATTCGTTCACCAGTTCACAACTGTTGGTACATACGAATACTACTGCAGTGTTCACCCATGGATGCGTGGAAATATAACGGTCAATCCGTTAACTTCTACTGTTGCTTCTACAGCAATTAACGTCCTTGGCAGCTTAGATGATGTTACCCTTGATGGTACTACCGTGTCTGGATTTGGATACGCTTTGGAGATGACTGCAGGAGCAGTTCACCTCACAGGCGATGCCAACTTGGCAGGTTCAATCAATGCTATCAGTGCAGAAGATTCAACCATCACAGTTGACGGAGCTCACCTATCGAGTACTCATCCAACTGGAACTGCTATGGTTGTAACCGGTGACTCAGAGATGGACTTCGTTGATCTCTCCGTGAGTGGTTACAGAGGATTAGACACTGATTTGGACTTTAACTGGAACGGCGGTATTTCAACAACCACAGATGCTACAGTTATCACTGCAGCCACTGGTGCTAAGATTGAAAACATGACTTGGACCGATGCAACAACCCAAATCCATGCTCGTAATTATGCAAGAATCCTATCAGTTGCGAATTCTTTGGACAACTCCAAACTCGTAGTTGCTCCAACCGCTGTAATCGATGAAGGTAACCTCTTCAATCTTGAGATTACTGATGATGGTGCTGACACAACCACTGATGTTGGTTTGGCTATCCAATCAACTGATGACAACCGTGCAGAATATGCTTCAGATGCTTTCCGCTCTGGACAAATGAGTGCGAATGGAGACATGAGCGACTGGTTCGGTGAATACGACAATGCAAATGCAATCTTTGACGATGCAATGCCTGGTCTAATGTCAACAAACCAAGGACACAAGGTATACACTACATGGGATAACGATAACTTCTATCTTGCAATGACAGGAGCCGATTTCGACACAGAAGGCGATCTTGAGATTTACTTCGACACTCGAAACACTGGAACCAGTCAATTAAGCGAAGGTATCAACAGCAATGATAACTTGCCTTTCAATGCAGACTTTGCCTTTGTCGCATCTGACAATGCAAACTACGGATTGAAAGTCCCAACCATCCTCTCTGGATGGGTTGACCTCACCTCTTGTACAGGACTTGATGCAACCATTGGAACAACCAGCGATTCTGATACTGAAATCGCAATTCCATGGGATTGTTTAGATGCTGATGGAGATGAAATCAGAGTATTGGCCTTTGTCAAGACCGGAGGCTCGGTCGTATCTGCTCACCCAGATGCTACTGGTACCAACCAAAACGGTGGTACTGACTTCACAGACTCTCTAGTATTGAGATTGCCAAGTGATGACGTACAAGAAGGAGAAGACGTGGAAGACCACATCCTCATCTACCGCAGCTACGTTGGAAGCACCACACCATCCGATCCAAAGTCTTACGATGTTGTCGTTAAGATTCCAGCCACATGTGCTGAAGACTGGGAAGTTGTTGCAAATGTAGATGTTTCAGCCACTGAAACCTTCAAAGAAGCAGATATTAAGAGAGCCTGCCCTGATTTCACAGGACTTGGCGACTTGACTGTTGATGAAGACTCGGGTATGACACAATACAACCTACTCAACTACGGTACTGACGTACAAGATGATGATGATACGCTGTCATGGACTGTTGTAGACTCTGCGCAAGTTGGATTGGATTTCCCATCTGAAATGCTGACCTACACTCTTGCTGGCCAATTGTTGGATGTTGCTGTAATGCCAGATGCTCACACTGAGTATCATGGTGCTTACAACATGGTATTCGAAGTGTGCGATTCTCACGGATTGTGTGTCGAGAAACCAGTTGCTTACAATATTAACAACATCAACGACAAGCCAATAATCAACGATGGTAACACACCAACGGTCTTTGAGATCACTGTCGATGGAACCACATGGACCAACTACAGGCCAGAAGCCGGACTCGAAGCAGGTATCACTTTCCAACTTGGAAACACTGCCGATAACGGAACCAATGGATTGATTTGGGATATGTATGACATTGAAAGTTACGGATACGAGCCAAACCAGGTTTACACTTGGACTCTCAACACCGGAAGCAACTGTGACCCAATAATGACCGTTGAACTTCAAGACAACAAAGAATTGGTTGTCACTGAAGTTGCTGGTCAAGAAGTCGGTGGAAACTGTACCCTCACTCTTGGATTGAGCGACGGATTCGATGATGCTGATGACTTGGTCATGGACCTTGCAATCTACCCAGAGAACGACCCAGTCGACATCTTGGAGTGGAAGAGTGACAATTGTTACGTCGCAGGTGTAGCCACAGACCTTGACGCCACAGAGTGTGACGCTGCCGGTGGAACCATGCAGCAAGCCGTCATCGCTGACCTGAACGGAAATGTCCCTGTTGATGAGTGGAAGATTACCGTCACAGAAGATGATGAGAGCGCAAACAACCTCACCTTCGATCTCTCGAAGATGAAGTTCGACCGTGACCACGAACCAGGTCAGTTAGAATGGACACTTGTCAAGTTGAACAACTTGTGTGATTATTCTAACTACTTCGATTCGTTGACCATCGTCAATGACCAACTCATCATGGACTTGACAAAAGATGCAACCACAACACTAGGTAACACACCATACGATATTGATTACTTCAATGACCAAGGTGTCCACCAAATCGCTCCAGCGAGTGGTGAATTCTGTACCATCGGTCTATTGTTGGAAGACACAGAAAACGCACCTGCTCAAACACCAAACTACAACATGGATCCTGCGAACTATGAACAATCTTCAGACTACATCGAGTTCGGTGTCAAGATTGTCGATGTCCCAGAAAGCGTACCAGACTTCGGATTCGAATTCTGTACTGACGTAACCTGTGACGAAATTGGTGGATTCAACTTCTACGGTGTTGACAATGTCATGAAGGGTACTGAAGTTCCAACTACAGTAACCATCAATCACAATGGTAACGATCCAACAGCCAACTACAACTATGACATGATGATTGAAGTCTGTGTCTATGCAGACACTCAAGAGTTCGTGAACTGTGATTACATCGCTGAATCAGACATACCATACGGTTCATCCTACGATTACACAACCAACATTGTGATTGAAGATAACACCACTGAGGTAAGGGCTGAGATGGATGTCTTGACCTGTGTTGACGAAGTTTGTGATACAAGCAAGGCGCCTAAGGACCGATTCTGGCAATATGGTGACTTGGCTGCTGGTACTCCAGAAGCTCACCGATGCACAGTCCTCATCGACGGTTACTACCAACAACAAGAAGCATGGTCTTGCCCAGGTAAGGAAGGATACTCAGACTTCTATCCAAACGGTACGCTTGCAGCCACTCCATTCGGTGCGGCTCCTGAGCAGAGAAGCCCAATGTTAGAAGACAGATTCTGGTGTAACAACCTCATGTCAACCAATGGCGTTGCTGAGACCTGTAACCAAATCTACTTGCCACCATCTCCAGTTGATGATTTCATCATCACCACAAACCAATCGGTTCCACAAACTGTGGACTTGATCGGTAGTGCAGCTGTGCCATCGTTCGCACCAGGTATGCTGGTTGTGGGCTTGGTTGGTATGTTTGTGAGCGCATTGGTGCTTTCAAGCCGAAGAGAGGAGGAAGAAGAAGAAATGGAAGAAAACAGTTTGATTGAAGACGAAGCAGCTGTGAGCCCAGTTATTGCTACCATCCTAATGGTTGCCATCACTGTCGTGCTTTCTGGTGTAGTATATGTTTGGGCAGCATCCCTTGCCGATACCTCGGCTAAGGGTGTTCCTCAATTCTACATGGTAAAAGATGCTGAGAACGCTTTGAACTTGGAAGATCCATACTACTCTTTCACCGTTCAAACCTCTCAAGTTGATTTGGCTACACAGTCAATGGTCGTTACAGTATTCTACACAAACGCATCTGGCGGAGCAGAAATTGTATCATACAACCTTGCAGATACCACCGTTTATGGATTCAATCCAACCAACAGTGACTCACTGGTTACCTTTGGTGACAAAGTAGAGGACAGAGGTGCAGGTCAAAAAGCACTTTCAACCTTCAATACTGGTGACGTAATCTTTGTGAAGACGATCACTGAAGATGGATATGACATCAGTGATGGCTTCAGCATCCAAATCGCATATGCACCAATTGTTGGTGGCGGTTCAGATGGACAAAGTGGAGCCTTGTTGGCAACATTTGACTTGTGAAGTTGAAGATTGAGTCCGTGACAAGATGGGGCCGAGCCTGAACGGCTCGGCCCCTGAACCACGGTTTATTTAGGGAATCAATTGTGGCGGAAGTATGTCTTCCTTACCCAAATGCGTAGCCTTCGATTGTGATGGTGTCCTAGTAGATGCTGTGAGTTCTTGGCGTACTATTCACGAACACTTTGGAACGGATAATTCTGAAATGCTAGCGAGATTCATCGCTGGGGAGATTACCGATAAAGAGTTCATGAGATCTGATATTCAATTACTCAAAAGCGTACAAGCGGAAATACACCAAGAAGATATCTTTCGAGCATTCTCAGGCGCTAAGTTGATGCCTGGTGCTAAGAAATTGGTGAAAGACCTCCAGTCAAATGGAGTGTATGTCGCCATTGTTTCAGCCGGAGTCGATTTATTTGTGAGTTCGATTGCTTCAATGCTTGGAGCCGATGATTGGATTGCAAATGGTTTCGAGTTTGATGAAGATGGCTGGCTCGCACAAGATGGTATCGTACGCCTTGGAGCTTGGGATAAAGGGGAAATTATCAAAAAAATGCTTAAACAAATAGACTGCAATCCCGAGGATTTAGTCTCAGTAGGTGATTCAGTGATGGATTTATCCATGCACATTGAAGGAAGTCGTTTCATTGGATTTAACCCAACACGAGAAACTGCTATTGAGGGATTTGAAAAAGCCGGTATTGACGTCGTACTAGGAAAAAACTTGGATTATCTAAGGCCATATCTTGGTATTTAGCCTAAGCAAATGGAATTGAAATGTGCTTGTGTGTTCCGAGATTTACAATCGTAAGCATACATGGTTTTGGCTGGAATCCGAGCATTCTTTGGTAACTGGTTTGGTCTTGCCAAGTCGATGAACAAACCAGTGTTGTGCCGTGGAAATCAAGTGCTGCGTGACCATGAACGTGACCTGTCACAAATATATCTGGGACTTTTCTGATGACCAGTCCGTCTTCAGGTTCTGGAGATAATGGCGTTTTACCCCCCCATTGAGGGGCTAAATGTCTTCTTCTGAGCATTTGCCTCATGGCTTCAACAGGGTCTTCATATGTCACGTTTCTTAACCCTGCAACGAAATCGTCAATCGATTTCCCATGGTATGATAATAATCGCACACCATGAAGAGAGAAATCACACGGATTGCCAACAAACATCGTGTTATTGTAATCTTGTTGAATTTCGGCTTCGAGTGTTGGCTGGGGCTCTGCAGGCCGTACTGCATCATGATTTCCCGGTAACATGATGCATTCCACCCATTCGGGAAGCATTTCTAATAATCGAGCGAATTCTGTATATTGATCGAATAAATCCTTGATGGCAAGTTCTCTATCCTGTCCAGGATATATTCCAACACCATCCACACAATCTCCTGAAAGAATGAGATATTTGATGGTCTTAGCGAGTGGATCTTTGTTGAACCAGTCCATCATTTTCAGCCATTGACCCATCAAGAATGTCTTAGAACCAACATGGATATCTGAAAGAAATGCCACTGAGACGCCTTGATTCGCATAGGTTTTTTGATGTTGATTTTCCATTGGAAAGTGTAAGTCATCGACATAAAAGATATCACCTGTTTGGCTGAATGTTCCAGAAACACCAATGACATCATCGGGCATGAGACCGGCTTCGACAACTTGCTTGTTCTGTATGGACATATCATTTGCATGCCTGTCCATTAACAAGCAAGACATTTCTCCACTGCTATCTTCGATTTCAAACATGAGATGGCCGTTTTTCGTGTGCCTAGGATTGTTCACAAGACCGATGGCAACGGCCAAATTATCTCGTCCTTGAAACCTTGATTTTTCAACAATCAACCGTTCAATGTCCATGGGCCGACGTGGGAGTTTCGAATTAGCAATGATGAGTTTCCGAATTTGTGTAAGTCGGTCATTAAAGGCCTGAGCAATATCCCCCATTTTTCCTTCTGTGGTACTGTTTCCTGTAATATCGTAGTGAACTTGAAAGTCTAAATCACAATCAACTGCATGGAGAGGGAAGTCTTCAGTTCGCCAATCTGGTAGATTATTTCTGTATGCCAGATTTTTGATTTCATTTTCGCCAATAGGGGCAATGACCCGGCCAAAATTCTCTTTGGATGGGCTTGCTTTTTGGCTTAGGAATTTTTCAGCCCTCTCAAGGTCAAGATAACCAGGGGCAAACTCTGTAATGAGAGACTGAACCAATGGAATAGGCTGATCTGCATCCAGTAATTTTTCTTTGACAGTTATTGAAACGACGAGTTTTGCTTCTCGAAGCAGCATCAGGATTTCATCCCAATCTGGTTTCGCCATATTGGAATGAGAATGACGGACGTCGTTAAGTTCACCGGTGTTTATTTCTTCCATTCAACACCATCAAGTGGGTCACCATCTGGATCTTTCCAAGATTCATCCTGCCATGGTGCGTTTTTGCTGGCTTCTTGCATGCGCTTTTCTTTTTCAGCCTCTTTCATGGCTGTTTCTCTCGCCAATTCTTCTTGTGCTTGAACTTCCTTTTCGACGGCTTCTTTCTTTCTCACTTTCGCTTTGTCCCAACAATCTATGGCCGTCCTCAGGGCAAACTGAACAAAACTTCTCTTGTTTTCATGTCGATTTCCACCCATTTGCATTGATTCAGCATTGGCCCAATGTTTGGTGGCAATGCCAACGAATACAAGACCAACCGGTTTGTTGGAATCATCATTCTTAGGCCCTGCAATACCGGTAATGGATATACTAAAATCAGCATTAGCCTTTACTCTCGCACCTTCAGCCATTTGAATGGCTACAGTTGCATTAACGGCACCTTTTGATGCCAGTAGTTCTGGTTCTACATTGAGTTCATTCGTTTTTGATTCATTGGAATACGTCACCCAAGACTGTTCAAACCACTGGCTTGCTCCTGCAATGTCGGTAAGTGTGCTTGTCAATAGTCCACCTGTACAAGATTCTGCCACGGTGAGTTTGAAATCAAACTCCTTTAATCGACGAACTAATCTGGCAGCAATGGCTTGTGCTTCTTCATCCATTTGATGAGCCCACGTGGCATGGCTTCTTGATGTTGACGCTATCATTGAAGAAGGAGAACTCGCAGGCCCAGTCGGGCCTGTGGTCTAGCGGCTATGACACCGCCTTTACACGGCGTTGATCGAGGGTTCGAGTCCCTCCAGGCCCACTCTACCATAAATGGGACTCAATCGGTCCTTCGGTTTCGATTTTTGTGATTCCAGGTATCTCTTGTTTCACATCCAACATCAGAAGATGAATAGCACGATTATACAAATTACTTTCAAATGGTTTTCCTCGATGATCGACAGCAATCAATACGCCATCTAATTCTGCAAACATCCAAGCGGCGGTCGCATTTGGCAAATCCTCTGCATCAAGAATAAGCCACCTTAATCCTACCATTTCAGAGCGGATATCAGAACCAAGATTTTTGAAATGAGACACACGCATTTTACTCCACCTTGTACCTAAGTAAAGCTACTGCACCGCCCATTCCGATCAATTGTTGGCCAGCATCATGATCGGAAGAGCATTGGACAAATTTTGCCCCAATATCATCTAAAGCGTCAACAAATCTGATCCAATCATCATCTTCTCTTAGTAAATCTGCTGTGATAAGTAACGTTTCGATATTTCCAGAATCCAAACATGCAAGAAGCGATTCTTTTCCATAGGTGACTGCACCTCCGGTTGCCATTCTTGTCCACGCTTCTTCGAGTAACGTAGTTTCTGTAACGATGGCATGTTCTTTGAGTAAATCTCCTCCTAAATTTCTTGAAAGAACTTCATTCGCAGCAGCCCTTCCTCCAATCGATGTAGCCACCAACCTTTTGATCTCATGATGAAGTAATCCAGCAATTTTTTCCCTTGCATGACCTGGTCCACAAACGACCACAGGAATCGATGAATCAATCAACTCATTGCACTCTTTTGCAGCCTTGTTGAAAAATGCGAGATGAATGCTATCAAGTTGCTTTAATCCGTGATATTTCCCGCCTCCACGCATTGACCAAGATGTCATTTCTCTCATCCCTCTTCCTGTTACTTCGTATAGATTGATGTCATCATGTTCCACGACGAGGATAGCCACGTTGGTTCGACCACTGCTCGAGACTGATTGTTCAATCAAATCGATGTCATGGAGTAAGAAACCACCCTCGCTTTCTAGTTCAAATTCATCACCTGTTTCTACAAGATGCGTATGGTGAAGGCCTTTGTCGAATGGTGCTTCTTCTATGATGCCATGAACACGCAGATTTTCACCAAATGTTTGGAATTCTGCATGCTCAATCTTCAACTTTATCCAGGCTTTTTTCCTTTCAGCAGATTTTGCTCTTTCACCTTCCTGTCCACCAGTGGTTTGGTCTCTCCTTGCGCCAAGCATACCAAAAAATCGGTTTTCTAGACAAAGTTTAGCCAAATACCACAAATCGTCTTGGCATTCTACTCGCATTCGAAACCGATGCTCGTGACGCTCAAGAACTTTCATTCATTCACCCAAATACGCCGGTGAGGTTTCCATCATCATCCATGTCCATGTTCATCGCAGCGGGGATTTTTGGCAGTCCTGGCATGGTCATCATCTCTCCAAGGATGGCTACAACAAATCCAGCACCAGCACATAATCTGAATTCCCTTATTGGCACTTCAAAGCCGCTTGGTGCCCCAAGTAACGCCGGGTCATGAGAAAAACTATACTGGGATTTAGCCATACAAACCGCCAAATTACCATACCCCCAAGATTCAATCTGTTTCAACTGACGGTGAGCCCGTTGAGAAATATTGATTCCATCTGCTTGGTAGATTCGTGTGGCAATTTTGAGGGCTTTGTCTACAATTGGGGTTTCTGGCATGAACAATGGTGTAAATGGACGACCGTCTGCAATATGGTCTTGACAAGCAGCAACTACTCTCTGCGCCAGGTCTTTCCCTCCGTCGCCCCCTTTACCATGAACCTCAGTAAGACAAACAGCATCAGCACCGGAGGCTTGAGCGCACTGAGAAAGGGCCTCTAATTCCGCATCAGTATCACTGCCAAATCGATTGATTGAGACAACAACAGGCACGCCAAAATTTTTCATATTACGGATGTGCCTATCGAGATTACTCGATGCTCCAATCTGAACAGCCTCGACATTTTCTTTTTCTAATTCCTCTTTTGAGGGTCTAATTCCACCCCTTTCGCCAAAAGCACCTCCATGAAGTTTCATTGAACGGACAGTAACGTTCATCACAACACAATCCGGAGATTTCTGAGAAGTGGCGGCCTTGATGTGCATGAATTTTTCAGCACCCATATCAGAGCCAAATCCGGCTTCTGTGACGACAAAATCAGCCGCTCCAAGCGCTATTTTATCAGCGATGATGGATGAATTTCCATGAGCAATGTTTGCAAATGGACCGCCGTGAATGAAGGCAGGATCTCCTTCAAGCGTCTGTACTAGGTTTGGAAGGAATGCTTCTCTTAGTAACAATGACATGGCTCCAGCAGCACCAATATCCTCTGCTTTGACAGGACTACCATCCATACGTTGACCAACTACAATATTTCCAAGTCTTGTTCTCAAGTCTTTATAATCAGAAGCGAGAACCAAGATCGCCATTACTTCGCTGGCAGCGGTGATGTCGAATCGATCTTCTCTGACCAATCCATTTGCGGGACCTCCAAGCCCGATTGCGATATTGCGCAGTGCTCTGTCATTGTGGTCGACCACTCTTGGCCATATGATGCGTGTAGGGTCGAGTTGTTGCTCATTACCATGCTTGAGATGGTTGTCAACCATCGCTGATAATAGATTGTGTGCAGCGGTAACAGCGTGTAAATCACCGGTAAAGTGGAGATTGATATCTTCCATCGGTAATACCTGAGAGTGACCTCCTCCTGCGGCTCCTCCTTTGATGCCGAAAACGGGCCCCATCGAAGGTTCACGAATGACACATGTGGCTCGTTTCCCTATTCGGTTCAAGGCTTGCGTTAGTCCAATGGTCGTTACCGTTTTCCCTTCACCGAAGGGAGTTGGATTCACACTGGTTACGAGAATGAGCGCTCCTTGAGGTTTGGACATTCTTTCTTTGACGGCTGTCCATGTTATCTTTGCCTTAGAAGGTCCGTATCCAATCAACTCATTGGCTGATATTCCAAGTTTCCAAGCAATTTGATCAATTGGCTCAGGTGATGCTGAGCGAGCAATCTCCAAATCTGACTTCATGCAACGCAACGAGTCAAGAGGGTTTTTGAACAAAAGGGTCAATCTTTGTCAAGATAGCCCGATTTAATCCTCTGAAACCTTGCCCAGATAGTC
>MDTE01009962.1_pt1 | contig 21319 bp, 23 predicted proteins | sample 811231 | NCBI WGS metagenome assembly MDTE01 (sample SAMN05326651, study PRJNA326480) | marine metagenome | isolation source: seawater | place: Indian Ocean: Red Sea | collected 2010
ATGCCGTCGAACAGGGTGCCGATACGATCATCACACAGGGCGCGACCCAATCAAATCACTGCCGGCAAACCGCGGCGATTGCCACGAAGCTTGGCATGAAATGCGAAGTACTCCTGGAAAACCGCACTGGAAGCCAAGATCCAGATTTCACTCAATCGGGAAATGTTTTTCTCGACCAGATGTTCGGTGCGGGAATCCGCCATTACCGAGGCGGAACCGATATGGACGCTGCGATGGCTGAGGTCGGTGAAGAGGTCAAATCCAATGGCGGCACGCCGTACATAATTCCGGGTGGCGGTTCCAACCCGATTGGCGCTTTGGGTTACGTCAACTGTGCGGTAGAGCTTTTAAATCAGGCGGGAGAGCATGGCCTGCGCATTGACCACGTGGTTCATGCCACGGGTAGCGCTGGAACACAGGCCGGACTGGTCACGGGGCTCGACGGAACATCCAGCGGTGTCCCAGTGCTGGGCATCGGAGTAAATGCTCCCAAGGAAGCCCAGGAAGAGAAGGTTTATGACCTGGCTTGTCGGACGGCTAACAAATTAGGTACGGGCATCGATATCAAGCGTGAACGAGTGGTCGCGAACTGCGACTATGTTGGAGACGGTTACGGTGTTCCTACGGACGGCATGGTCGAGGCCGTGACCATGCTGTCGCGTCTCGAAGCGATCCTCCTCGATCCGGTCTACACCGGAAAAGGAATGGCCGGACTTATCGATCTCACGCGTAAGGGACACTTCTCCAAGGATGAGAATGTCGTATTCATCCACACCGGTGGTAGCGCCGGACTTTTCGGCTACCGAGGTGCGTTCGCCGACACATTCGCCGAGGTTGCCTGAGAGGGCGCGAAATGAGTGACATTGAATGGAATCACCAATACGCGGAATTGCTCTCGGTCAAGATTCACTATGTGCGCCATGGGGCTGGCCACCCCATCATTCTCTGTCACGGCTATCCGGAGTTTTGGTACGTCTATCACAAGAACATCCCGGCTCTCGCTCAACATTTCGACGTCATCGCCCCAGATTGGCGCGGCTTTGGCGATTCAGAGAATCCCGAGCAAACGCCGACCGTAGATGACTATGTCGGTGACCTGGCGGCGTTGATCGATCACCTCGGCTTGGACCGAGTCGGTCTTGTTGGTCACGATTTCGGACCCTGGATCATCCAGGAATACGCAAGGCGTCACCCGGAGCGAATCTCGGGGTTGTTCCTCTACAGCTTTCCCTACCCACAGATCGGCGATCGTTGGTACGCCATCGAACACGTTAAGGAGGTTTGGTACCAAGCCTTCCAGCAGCTGCCGTTTGCGGCAGAAATTGTTTCCTCAAGCCGAGACAACTGCCGAGCCTATATCTCTCACTTTCTGTCTCATTGGGGTCACGACCCGCACGCGTTTGACGACGATCTCGAGGTCTGGGTCGACAACTTTATGAAGCCCGGCAACGTTCAAGGGGGCTTCAACTGGTACAGGGCCAATCATGAGAACCGGATCAAAACAGTCAGTGGGGAATTGGGAGAAATGGCGCCGATCACGGTGCCGACCTGCGTGCGTTGGGGCGAACACGATCCGCTCTTGAAGGTTGAGTGGCGCGATCGTTTGGGTGAGTGTTTTGCTGACGTTGACGTCGAGGTATTCGAAGGTGTTGGCCACTACGCACCTTATGAAGCACCCGATCGAGCCAATGCCGAGATGATCAAGTTCTTTAATAAGGTGGTAGGTTAGGCCCGCTCGTACTTCAGCGAGATTTGGATGGAGGGAGGCAGATGGCCGAATTCGAATGGAATCACCAGTACGCTGATCTTCCTGATCTTCGCGTTCATTACGTGAGACACGGCGCCGGGATGCCGGTGATCCTGCAGCACGGCTGGCCCGAATTCTGGTACGTCTTCCACAAGAATATCCCTGAACTCTCGCAGCATTTCGACATCATTGTGCCGGACCTGCGCGGTTTCGGTGATACGGATAAGCCCGGCGGCAATCCTTCGATGGAGGACTATGTCGCTGATTTAAAGGCATTCGTCGGTCATCTCGGACTGGAGCGCTTCGGTATCGTCACGCACGACGTCGGACCTTGGATTGTCCAGCCATTCGCTCGTCAGAATCCTGATCGATTTTCGGGAATATTCTTCTTTGATTGTCCCTATCCCGGCGTGGGTGATCGTTTTTACGCGCCGGATCATGTCAAGGAGGTCTGGTATCAGACATTTCACCAGATGCCGTTTGCCGCAGATCTGGTGGGTTCGAGCTGGGACAACTGCCGCGCTTATTTCGCATATTTCCTCGCACATTGGACGCATGATCCCCATGCATTTGATAGCGATCTCGATGCTTGGGCAGACAACTACATGAAACCGGGCAACCTCCAGGGCGGGTTCGACTGGTACGTCGCCGCACAGGAGATGCGCATGAGATTCGTGCGCGGCGAAGTCTCAGACTTTTCTCCTATCACCGTGCCAACCTGTGTTCGCTGGGGAGAGCACGACCAGATCATCAAGGCCGAGTGGCGTGATCGCATGGGTGAGTTTTTCACGAACATAGATGTCGGCCTGTTGGAAGGCGTCGGTCACTTCCCGCATTACGAAGCGCCCGATCGCGCAAACGCTGAAATCATCAAATTTTTCAGTAGCTTGGCGGGCTAGGGCGCGTTACCGGCTTTTCGTCGCCAGAAAAAGCGTTTTTCAGTTCCAGCGCTCTTGGATCTCATTCCGATGGAGCGCCAGCCATTGAAGTGCGATCAGGCTGTGGCTGACGCGAATGCGCCCAGCATCCAGCATCTCCAGTGCTTGATCCAAGGGGCAGGCGAAGGCGCGAATATCCTCATGTTCATGATCAAGGCCGAAAATTCCCCCAGCATCCGAAGCATCAACCTGAGCCATGAATATCGATACGTGCTCGCTGAACACGCCCGGTGACGCATACATGCTGTGGAATTGATGGAGAGCTGCGGCCCTCAGTCCGGTTTCTTCCTCAACTTCCCGCCGGGCGACATCTTCCAGGGACTCGCCCGCCTCGATGAGACCGGCCACACATTCGATGGACCATGGGTCGTGGCCGTCATCGAACATCCCCAGGCGGAACTGCTCGATCAGCACCACTTCATCTCTGACTGGGTCGTATGGCAGCACGGCAACCGCATGTGCACGCTCCATGACCTCGCGCGTCATTTCGTCACTCCAGCCTCCACCAAATAATCGATGGCGAAGACGGTATCTGCGAACCTTCAGATACCCCTGATAGACGTCTTCTCGTTTAATCACTTCGACGTCGCTGCGCTTTCCGACCATGTGAGAGATCCGTTGAATGGGTGCTGGGTCGCCGCACCATAGGTCAGCGGTAAGATCGATCCAACATCTGTGGGCTGGCTCGATTGGGGCACCCCATTGCGACAAGACTTACCGCGCCGCTAAAATTCCAAAGTTGCAGGGAGGAAGAGAATGAGCGCTACCGTACGGGGATACGAGGCAACCACTGACCGCTCTCGTGGTTGGCTGCGATATCTATATCGCAAGGCGACGACGCCCGATAACTGGGATAAGGATGGACAGCCGCATCCCCATTGGGACGGCGTGTCCGGTGAACCGCGTCGGTCCTGGCATCGCTTCGATCTACAGGATTCATCCCATGCCGTTTCCGTCATGGCGGATATCACCCCGGCGTGGCGTGAGGTATACGGCACAATCCTCGACGAACTCGTCGCGCGTTTTACAGGGTATTGGGCGGCCAAGGATTGGCTGGATCAGATCGGCGACGATCCGCGGCGCGAGCAGTATCCCGAGGAATGGTATGAGACGCTGATTCCGGCCACATTGCGCGGTAAGTACGACGTGCCGGGCTGGACCGCCAACGGTGTCGAACCCTGGGGTTTTCAAATGGATCCGATCGGTGCCGACGGCAATCTCTTTTACAAAGGATTCTTCCTCATCAATCTGGGCTTGCACCTGTACGTCACTGGTGACGAAAAGTGGAACAAGCCCTTTGAAGTGGCTCGGGGTGGCGACGGCCCGTATTCATGGACGCACTCCAGCATTGCGGAGTTCCTGGCCAATCAGTGGGCGGGTCGGCCTGAAGGGTGCCACTGCGAGAACACCAAGATCTGGCCATTGTGAATGTCCGCTGCGGGCCTCGGTCTGAGGCTCCATGACACCCTTTACGGCAGCGACTACAACCGCGTGTTCCAGAACTGGTGGGAGTATGCGAAGGAGCACTACGTCCCCATCCACGGCGGGGAGATCGTGGGTTCGATGTCGATGTACTACGACCCCATCCTCGGCATTCACATGCCGAGTGACCACGAACCCTTCCAGAAATTTGGCACCGCGCAACTGATTCAGGGATCGCGCCCTGAAGACTCGCGCGTTCTCGTCGAAGCCGCATTCGATCAGCTTGGTTGGCGCAAGGGTGCTCCGATCGAAGAGAAAGGTGGCAACCCGCGTGAGACGATAATGGGCATGGTCTTCGCCCGCGAGTATGGCGATGAAGGGCTCTACGGCCGGCTCAAGGCATATGCGGAAGAACACCACGGCCCGACGTGGGATGACGAGACCGGCGAGTTCCACTGGAAGTTCGGTCTGGATGAGCCTCATCCACGGGGTCAATTCAATGCGGCTGCGGCTCTGGCTGAAACCATGACCGAGGGGGCCTGGGGTCGGTTGGTGCGAGAACCCAACCTGCGCAAGTTTGTGGAACCCACAGTGACAGGAGTCGATTTCCCAAACGTCTGTCTTTCCCAGGCCGTCTACGATGTCGATCGCAAGTGTCTGATCGTCGCGACCGACATGGGCGCCCCGGGCGCATCCGGTCAGCCGACCACGTTCCGCATTACCAATGTCATCCCCGACAATTGTGTGGTCGTCGCTGATGGCGTCGTGTCAGACGATTGGCGAGCCGTTGACGGGGATATCGAAGTCTCGACGACAGTGGACGAGCACACGTTCGTCGTGCGCATGCATTGATCCGAAGACTCTACGGGAGCACTGACCATGGCGCGAAAGATCAATCTCAATTCCGATATGGGTGAGTCCTTCGGCCGCTATAAGCTTGGGAATGACGAGGCGCTGATGCCGTTGCTCACAGCCGCCAATGTCGCCTGCGGTTATCACGCGGCGGACCCGGCAACGATGAGGTCATCACTACGGCTTGCCAAACAACACGGTGTGGGAGTCGGCGCACACATTTCGTATCCGGATCTCGTGGGATTCGGCCGGCGCGATATGATCCTTTCCCGGGAGGAGGTGGCCGATATTACGGTCCACCAGATCGGAGCGCTCTGGGGCTTCTGTCAGGCTGAGGATGTGCCGTTGGAGCACGTGAAGGGTCACGGATACCTCGGCGTTAAATCCTGGGCGGACGAGGTCACATTGGGTGGCATCATTGATGGCATGTTGAGCGTCGATCCCAACCTCATTCTGCTTACCACCAGTCCGTTTGCGGTGGAGCAATGCCAGAAGGCCGGCATTCCCTATGTTGCCGAAGGATACGTGGATCTTGATTTCACGCCTGACGGTAAGGTGATGATTGAGAAGGAAAAGCAAGCCCGCGACCCGGCAACGATGGCCGACCGGGCAGTGGAGATGTTCGAGAAGCAGCAGACCCGGGCTGTGGACGGTTCGTGGATCGATATGCCGACGCAGTCCATATGCATTCATGGCGACGGCCCCAACGCACCCGAAATCGCCGCCGCGTTGCGCGAACGATTCGAGACTGAAGGAATCGAGATCGTAGGGTTGCGGGAACTCTGGGATGGAGAGCCCGGCACCGCACGGGCTGCGGAGTAATTCTTAACAGTCCTGCCTATCGCCCATCGGCATTCAGCAGGGTAACCTAGTGGCAACGCCGCCATCTAACCGTCCCGTCCGAGGGCGGAAGTGATCTGGGAGGATCGTATGTCTATCGCCTATGGCGAATCGCCCCTGTTTACGTTCGCGCTGATCGCAGACTCCCACATGAATCCGGGAGATGAGAACTCCTCGCCGTTTGAGACGAACGCGTTGGCCAACAGTCGCTCACGCTACGTGATCGAAGCGGTGAACCGGCTCGAGCCAGATTTCGTGATTCACATGGGTGATCTCGTACACCCAGTTCCCGGGCATCCAACATTCGGGCGGGTCGCCGAGGACTTCAACAAGCTCTTCGAAAGCGTGAAGTCACCCCTGCATATCATTCCCGGTAACCACGATTGCGGGGACAAAAAGATCTCCTGGATGCCGGCCGTTCAGGTGAATGACACATTCCTGAAGACCTATGAGGAATATTTCGGCCCGCACTATGGTTCTTTCGATCACAAAGGAGTCCATTTCGTCCTCATCAACTCCCCGGTGCTCAATTCGGGCCTCGACCTCGAAGCCGAGCAGCGCGCCTGGTTGGAGAAAGACCTGGCTGATACGCACTGCGAGCGGATCCTTCTGTTCACCCATTACCCTCCTTATGTCACCGAGCCGGATGAAGAGACGCACTATGACAATATCGACGAGCCGGCACGGAGCTGGCTCCTCGATTTGATCGAGAAGCACAGGGTTGAGGCGGTGTTCGCCGGACACGTTCACAACTTCTTTTACAACCGGCAGGGCGCCACCGAGCATTACGTGCTGCCTTCCGTTGCTTTCGTGCGCCACGACTATGCCGAATTCCACCGCACGCCACCCCAGCCAGGCATGGATGGCGGGCGAAACGACATGCCCAAACTCGGATACTTTCTGGTTGAGGTTTACGAGAACGGGCACATCGCTCACAACGTTCGCAGCTATGGCCACATGCTCGCCGATGGGGAGGCGTTTCCCGAGGCGCCACCGCGTCTACCCGCCGTACACAGCCGGGACGATGCGCCTGCTTCAGTTGGCGTGCAGCTTCGTCATCCGTGGAACGAGGTAACGACCATTCCCCATAACTATGCGCTCGACGAGTTCATGCGCAAGAAGGTCCGTAATGATTATCCGTTGATGGCCCTTTGGGAGATGGGTGTGAAGAAGTTTCGCACGCCGGCCGGGGACCTCATCGAGGCGGAGGCCCTTCAACGCATGCGCGATCTCAAGGCGGTCGGCCACGAGTTCACTTTGTTTACGTATGGTACGCCCGGACCAAAAACCATTTCGGCGCTGTCCGAATGCCGGGATGCATACGACGCTATCGAGTTCATCGTTCCCGAAGACGAAGCCGAGGGTGCAGTGGCCACGATCCGCGATATCAAGGCCAGTGCAGATGTTCCGATATTCCTGTCGGCCCTCCATTCATTAGCCGAATCCGCCCATGAGGGGGGGACCTTCAAGCACATGATCTCAAGCGGCTTTCCCATCGAAGAACGCGAGCATGTTGCTGAATTCGTCTCGTCCATTGGGGCAGGGGATCTCGTCGACGGCGTCGTTTTTCGGGTGGACCAGGGAGTCTCGGCCTGGTCAGGGATTCAGACGGCGCAGGATTTCGCAGCGGCTCAGGGGAAACGAGCGATCGTCAATATTCGCTTCGCGTCTGACGAGATGACCGGCGGCCAGATGGACGACTTGGCCACGGCCAACCGCGTCGCTGAGGCGACGGCGGCAGCGCTCGCCGCTGATCATCTGACCGTGTTTCTCGATACGTTAGTCGATCAGGACCGGGGCTACTTCATTCGTAATGGTCTGATCGATCGCAGGTTCAATCCACGCCTTGCCGCCTGGATGGTGCGTAGCCTTCATGCCGTTCTCAAGGTGGTCGGGGGCGAGGTGACCGCGCTGGATATTGCGGATGCGCCCGGTGGACGTGTTGCCATGATGCACGGTGCAGACGAGCAGCTGCGACTCTTCCTCATGCTTCCGGACGGCGAGATGGACGTGGGTGCGGCCGTCGGCCAGCACGCGTGCGATGCCGATTCAGGGGCTGGGAACTGGGTGAACCTGGAGACTGGCGATGTTACGTCGTGCACCTGGCAAAAGGACGGCGATCGTGCAGTGGTCGAACCGGCTGTGTCCTGTTCGGTGCCGTCGCTGCTGATCGCACACCGCTAAATCATTGACTCACGTGTCGAGCACAGCCGAAAAGGAGATTCCGCCGGGGTTCGAGGCCTATTACCATCCGGGACCATTCGGCGAACTGGTTGGTCCCTATTATCACAAGGAACTACCTGAAGGAGGGTTCATCCGCGCGTTTCGGGCCTTGGAGAAACACATCAACCAGGTGGGTCTGGTGCAAGGCGGTATGCTATGCACATTCACGGATCAGCTGATGACGACCTCTCTCATTCGGGCGGACATTGAAGCCGTGACCGTCAACCTCAACATCAGTTTCATGAATTCTGTGAAACTGGGTGATTGGGTTGAGGGTCGATCCGAGATCACGCGCGAAGGCGGTAAGGTCGTTTGGGCGCGAGGTACTTTGACATCGGGCGAAAAGACGGTTCTGACAGCGCAAGGTTTGTGGCAAAAAGTGAGTTTCAGCGCGGGTCTTATCGACCGCATGGATCAGAAGACTTAGCGAACGGGAGAAGCGCAAATGCGCCTAGAGGGAAAGACCGCAATCATCACGGGTGCCGGTTCCGGCTTCGGCGCAGCGATGGCGACCGAATTCGCAAAGGAAGGCGCACGCGTCGTCGTCAATGACCTCAATGACAATACGGGCCAATCGGTCGTCGACGATATTCGCCAGGCCGGCGGAGAGGCGATATTCCACAAGGCCAACGTCGCGGACGGGGATGCGGTAAAGGATATGTTTGATGCGGTGGCGGCCGAATACGGCGGCTTCAACGTTTTGATCAACAACGCGGGCGTGCCGCAATGGAATCAGCCTCTGACCGAGACCGATGAGGAAACTTTTGACCGGATTTTCGACGTGAACGTTAAAAGCATTTACTTCACGTCGATACACGGGATTCCCCTTATGCGCCAAAGCGGCGGGGGTAGCATCATTCATACGGCGTCTACGGCCGCGGCGCGTCCACGGGCCGGCCTAGCCTGGTACAACGCGAGCAAGGGCGCCGTTGCAAACCTGACGCTCACGATGTCGCAGGAACTGGCGCCGGAGATACGCGTGAACGCACTGTGCCCTGTGGCCACTGATACGCCGATGCTCAACGATTTTCTGGGCGGCAATCGTGACAAGATCGAGGCTTTCGAGGCGACCGTCCCTATGGGGCGCCTGGGTCAGCCGATGGACGTCGCCCGTGCCGCGGTGTTTCTGGCATCCGACGATGCATCTTTCTTGACGGGCGTGCTATTACCGGTGGACGGTGGGCGCTGCGCGGCCTAGGAGCACTAACCGGTCCGCAAACGAACAGGAGGAATTATGGTCAAACTGGTTCGCTGGGGTCCCGTAGGACAGGAAAAGCCCGGCCTCATTGATTCCGACGGCGGTATTCGCGATCTGTCGAACGAAGTCGATGACATTGCCGGCGACGTTCTGCTTCCCGCTGGAATTGCGCGGCTCGCCGCGCTTGATCCCGCTTCACTCTCGGCGGTGGATGGAAATCCACGGCTCGGCCCCTGCGTTGCGGGGGTAGGAAAGCTCATCGCCATTGGGCTCAACTACTCGGATCATGCAGCGGAGACCGGCATGGAGGTGCCACCAGAACCGGTGGTTTTCATGAAGGCGACAAGCGCCATCACGGGACCGAACGATTCTATCGTGCTGCCGCGTGGGTCAGTGAAGTCCGACTACGAAGTAGAACTGGCGGCCGTTATCGGCACGCCCGGGAAATACGTCGACGAGGCCAACGCGCTGGATCACGTTGCTGGTTATTGCGTCGTCAACGACGTCAGCGAGCGTGAATTCCAGCTCGAACGGGCAGGGCAGTGGACCAAAGGGAAGTCGGCCGACACCTTCGCACCGGTGGGGCCCTGGCTGGTGTCACGCGACGAGGTCGAAGACCCGCAGAAGCTTGGCCTTTGGACCAAGGTCAACGGTGAGACCCGCCAGGACGGCAACACCGATACCATGGTGTATGGCGTCAAACACTTGCTGCACTACCTCAGCGGAATGATGTCCCTGCAAACCGGCGACATCGTCTCGACGGGCACACCGCCCGGTGTCGGTGCCGGCTTCAAGCCGCCGAAGTTCCTCAGTGCCGGTGATGTTGTAGAGATGGGTGTCGAAGGGCTGGGGACCCAACGCTCAGAGGTCGCCGCTGACGATTAGGGATTCGGCAATTCCCTAGCTGACGCTCATCTTCATTCAGAAGATGGCGACCGGATTACTTGGCTTCTATTCCGCCGCGACCGCCAGCAGCAGCTTGCCCCGTGACTCGCGGGCTTCCATGATCCTGTGGGCTTCTCCTGCATCATCCAGAGGCAGTACCTTGTCGATCGCCACGTCGAGCCGGCCGTCCAGCGCCCAGCCGGTAAGGTCCTTCCATCGCGCCGCCATTTCCTCACGCGAACAGATGTAGTGCGCCATGTGCGGGCGTGTGAAGAAGACCGACCCTGCTTCGGAGAGGTCCAGGGGATTGAGGCTTTCGATCTTTCCCGATGCGTGGCCGTATAGGACGCAGAGGCCGCGCGTTCGCAAACATTTCAGTGAATTGTAGAACGTGGCTTTGCCGACCGAATCATAGACCACGTCGACGCCTTCACCTTCCGTTGCCGCCAGTACGGCCTCGGCGAAATCAACGTCGCGATAAAGGATGGCTTCTTCGGCGCCGCGCGCCTTGGCGATTTTGGCTTTTTCCGCGGAACCGACTGTGGCCAACGCTCGGGCCCCGCGTATCTTTGCGATCTGGATCAGCAACTGTCCGACGCCGCCCGCGCCGGCGTGGATCAGGCACGAGTTGCCCGATTCCAGGGGCCAGGCGGATGTGCCCAGGTAATGCGCAGTTGTGCCCTGAGTGACGAGCGCGGTCGCTGTTTCGAGGTCAAGACCTTCGGGAACGGGCATGACCATGGCCTCGGGCACGGCCGCATATTCCGCATAACTGCCCTGTATACGCGTGAAGGCGACGCGGTCGCCGACACCGACGTGAGTCACGCCGGCACCCGTGGCGGTCACCACCCCCGCACCGTCGACGCCGATGCGCGCCGGCAGGGGAGTCGGATAGGTAGGGGATTGCGCGTAGTCGCCGTTCCGACGGTATACATCGGTGTAGTTCACGCCGGCATAGGTCAGTTGGACAATGACCTCGTTCTCGGCTGGTTCGGGTATGGGTACGTCCCGCAACTGAAGTACGTCGATCCCGCCATACCCGTCGATTTCCACAGCCTTCATAATCTTATGCCTTCGTTGATGTTTTGGGTTTCATCGATCGAAACGTATCTCGTACAACCCTGCGTGACCTGAGAGGTGCGAGGACGGCCAATGTGTATATTGTTCGTGCCGCCATGTCTGCTGCTGTACTCATACATCTTTGCACTGCACTTCTGGCCGTCGCTATCGGCGCAATCATATTGCTGCGTCCCAAGGGAACGTCCGTTCACAAAACTCTGGGCCGGTCCTGGGTCGTCTTGATCCTTGTCGTTTCCATTTCCACCATCTGGATTCAGGACATTCGTGACGGCCGGGGCTTCAGTTTCATCCATTTGCTGTCGATTTGGACAGTGTTCGCAGTGACGATGGGGTTCATGGCAATCCGCCGTGGCCGTATCGAGCGGCACCGCGGATGGATGGTGGGGACATTCATTGGCCTTGTGGCGGCGGGCCCACTTGCTCTATCTCCAGGGCGCAAGCTTTCGAAGATCCTCTTCGGCTAGTCGTATCGGAAAGACAACACCATGGCACAGGACATCACTTCGCAGCGGGTCGGCTTCGTCGGGCTTGGCATCATGGGCGGGCGCATGACGCGCCGGCTTCTCGGTGGCGGTGTCGACCTCACAGTATATGACGTGGACAGCGCGGCGACGCGGGAGTTGGCGGATGCGGGTGCCAAGATCGCCGACTCTCCGAAGGCACTGGGTGGAGCCTGCGATGTCGTCATTGCCATGCTTCCGAGCCCACAGATTCTCGAAGCCGTCACATTGGGAGACGACGGACTGATCGAGGGGATGGCCGAGGGGAGCATGCTCGTGGATATGGCGACGGATGGAATGTCGGTCGTCCGTCGCCTCTCCGAACCGCTCGCCCAAAAGGGCATTCGGATCATTGATGCGCCGGTGGGGCGCGGTCCCGCAGAGGCAGAGACCGGTGACCTGTTCATTCTGATGGGCGGCGAACGCGCGGATTGCGACGAAGCCCGTGAGATCCTCGCGTTGCTTGGAAGCGAGATTCATTATTGCGGCCCGTTGGGTGCGGGACAGGCCATCAAGCTCGTCAACAACATGGTATCATCGACAACGATGGCGGTGGTGGCGGAAGCTTACGCGCTGGCCAAGCGGGCAGACGCGGACATCGATCTCATGACACAACTGTTGCCGAGTTCCGCCGCTGATTCCTGGCAGCTTCGCAATGGTCTTATTGGCAAGGCCCTGGCCGGCGATTTCTCGCCGCGCTTTAAAATTTTGCTCGCCCACAAAGATGTGGCTCTGGCAGTAGAGATGGCCAATGAGTTGGGCTCGCCCTCCGACATGGGGAGCGCCGCGCTGAACTGGTATGAGCGCGGCCTGGCCGCCGGCCATGGTGATCTTGATCGCGCTGGAATCGTTCTGACGGAAGATCCATCGTTGTTGGACGGGTGATGCCCTATACGTTGCTGGGCTGACACTTGTCGGATCACCCCCACCCAACCCTCCCCCTGTTAGGGGGAGGGAGAATTATTCGAAGCTTCCCGTTTTCTTCTCCCCTCTTGAAGGGGGGAGTGTAGAGGGGGGTGTTCTGTTTTGTTCGGGTCGCTAGTCGGGAAACGGCTGCTTCCACGCCGGGATCTCCAACAGGTTGTCGTGAAAGCGCTGGATCTCCGGATAATCCTGTAATGGCAACTTCGAGGGGCCGGCAAGCGGCAGCAGACAGGCGACGGCAAAATCCGCGATGCTGAGCGTGTCGGCCACGAGATAGGTTCGACCCTCGAGATGTTCTTCGAGCACTGCGGCGAACCGATGCCAGTTGCTCAGCGCCTCATCAACTTTGGCAGTGTCCGGTTCTCCCAGGCCGAATCGGTTTCTGATTCGATTCTCGAAATGAAGGATGCTGCCCCAACGCGTGAACTGTGCCGCATCCCAGAGCAACCATTGGAGGATTTCCAGGCGACGTTCGTCGTTGGGCCAGAGGTCGGAGCCCGCCTTTTCCGCCAGGTAAACCATGATGGCGACCGACTCCCAAATCTTCGCCTCACCATCGACGAGCGCAGGAACCTTGCCATTCGGATTGATGGCCAGAAACTCAGGGCTCTGGTGTTCGCCCTTACTGACGTCGATATGGATGTAATCGACTGAAAACTCGAGGTACTTCGCTACGGCACAGGCGCGCCAGGGATTCTGGGTGTCGTAGTAGTAGAGCTTCATCTTTGGCCGTTTTCTGGGGTTGCCATTAACAAGTGTCGTGCCTTTCAGGATAACCGCACATGTCTTCCCGGTCAGGCCTTACGCTTCAAAGCTTGAATGGCGTTTTCCAGCACCTGGAGAAATCGTGAGCGGTCCTGCTTGGTAAAGGCCGGACCGCCGCCGCTGATCTCGCCCGTCTCTCGCAGGTGCGTCATCAGGTCTCTCGTGGCCAGGGTCATTCCGATGCTATCCAGCGTGAAGGCCTTGCCGTTGTGGTTGAGGGCCATGGCGCCAGTCTTCAAACAGCGATCGGCAAGGGGAATATCGCCCGTGATGACGATGTCGCCGCAGCCGCAGCGCTCGGCGATCCAATCATCCGCGGCATCGAGCTGATCTCCCACTACCACGCGGTTGATAAGCGGGCTGTCCCCGGCACGCAGCCAGGTGTTGCCAACCAAATGTATGGTCAGGCCATGGCGTTCGGCCACACGGATGACCTCACCCTTGACCGGACAGGCATCCCCATCGACGTAGATTTCCAAATTGTGCAGTCCGGCTCATGAGTTGCAGCATGCTGATGCCATTCAGGTGGCACCTTAGTACGGATTCCATGATAGGTTCCGCGCGAAATTTGAACTTGTGGTGGTTATGGAAATCCTTCTCGCCAAGAAATCTTACGAACGGGTGCGCGACAGGCTGGATGCTCTCGGGATTGACCTCCACGTCATTTGCGTCGATGCGGATGGCGGTTACACCCGAGACGGCAAGCCGATTCAGCCCGAGGATGCTGAGCCGGAAGCCTTCTGGCTCAGTATAGACTTTCTCGACGCCGGACAGTTCAACGCCGCGTTCGACATGGCGTTGCGGCCGGGGACGGTCAAATGGATGCAGACCTTGAATGCCGGTCTCGACCGGGGCCGCTACAAGGAAGTGGTCGAATCAGGTGTCCGTCTCTGCAACAGCAGTGCGCAGTCCGTCGCCATCTCGGAGTTTGTCATGGCGCACGTTCTGAATGCCTTCCAACCGATTGACGCCCAGTATGCGGCACAGACGTCACGCGATTGGGTGATCACGCATTTTCCTGAAATTTCCCGCAGCTCGTGGCTCATCATCGGCTTTGGCCCCATCGGCCAGGCGGTGGCCAGGCGGGCCCGGGCGTTCGACGCTCATATCTCGGTCATCCGTCGCGGAGACGATTCAATGGGTTTGGCGGATCGAATGGGCCACATGGAAGACCTGCCCGAACTGCTTCCAGACGCGGATGTCATCTTGCTGGCCTGTTCACTAAACGACGAGACGCGTGGGTTCGCCAACGCTGAATTCTTCCGGCATGTGAAGCAGGATGCGGTGCTGGTGAACATTGCCCGCGGCGGACTTGTTGACGATGAGGCTTTGCTGGCTTGCCTGGACGAAGGCCGTATGCGTCTGGCCGTGCTCGATACATTCTCCCCGGAGCCCTTGGATCCCGAGAGCCGCTATTGGGACCACCCGCGGGTACGCGTAACAGCCCATACCTCCTGGGCCGGTAACGGCACGATCCCCCGTGGCGACGATCTCTTCGTCGAAAATCTTGCGCGCTACGCCCGCGGCGAGCCGCTCGACATGGAGGTGAACCCCGAGACCGTGTTTGGCGCTTCGAAATACCGCACCGAGCCCCGTTCGAGCGCATAGCTTCGGCTCTCACCCCGGAATAAGGGGTTTGGCATCATTTTCCTCCCGTGTCGGGCGACAAAAGCGGTACCATCGTCGGATGACGATTGATCTCATCATTGATGTCGATAGCCTCGCGGCACGCGTGCCCGATGGAGCCAAGATCGCCTTGGTGAAAACCACGGGCGGCGTGCCCATGGATCTGGTGCGCGCGTTGATCCGTCGAGAGGTGCGGGGACTCCACGTCGTCTGCGTCCCCACCGGCGGTCTGGCGGTCGATTTGTTGATTGGTGCAGGCTGCGTCGAAACCCTGGAGACATCGGGAGTCACGCTGGATGAATTCGGCCAGGCACCGGCCTTTGGCCGCGCGGTGCGGGCGGGAAGTTTGCGCCTCCTGGATGCGACGTGCCCCGCTGTCTATGCCGGCCTCCAGGCTGGTGAGAAGGGTCTGCCTTTCATGCCGCTTCGGGGACTGCTGGGCTCGGACATCGCGGCCCATCGGGCCGACTGGAAAGTGATCGATAATCCGTTCGGTGATGACGACCCGATTGTCTGCCTGCCTGCGATCGTGCCGGACTTCAGCCTTCTGCATGCGCGCCAGGCTGACGGGCACGGTAATCTATACGTCGGCGATACGCGCGAAGTCCTGTTGATGGCTCATGCCGCCCGCAAAACATTGGCCACCGCCGAGCGGATCAGCGATGGGAATCTGCTGGAAGACGATGCGATGCGTGCCGGGGTCATACCGAATGTTTACGTCTCGGGACTCGCCGAAGCCGAAGGCGGTTCCCGGCCGCTGGGCATACCCGGCGGCTATGTCGTGGATGGCGAGCACCTCACCCTTTATGCCGAGATGGCGCGTGACGAGGACGGGTTCGGGGAATATCTGGACAGGTTCGTTTTCGGGCGCAAAGCGGCCGCAGAGTGATCACCGCCGAGTCAGGCCCGACCCCGACTGAGGGCGGTGAGTGCCGTCTCGAGGAACTTCTGATCGATCGCATCGCTGGCTTACTGGAAGGCTGCCGTCACGTTGCCGTCGGCGTGTCCTCGCCGATACCGGGATCGGCAGCCTTGCTGGCGCGGCATCTTTCCGGGGGCGCGACGCGGGTTTCGGTCCTCGGATCGCGCCATCTGCAATCTTTCACCGACGGTGGAGTCGAGATCTTCGATCTCGCCGCCCAGGGTCGCATCGATGCCTTTTTCCTCAGTGGCGGGCAAATCGATGGTTCGGGAAACATCAACCTGGTTGGCGTAGGCGAGTACCCAACGCAAAAGGTGCGCTGGTCGGGCTCGTTTGGCTCCGCCTATCTCTACTATCTGGTGCCGCGCGTCATCCTTTTCCGCCTGGAACACAGCCGCCGCACCATGGTCGAGAAGGTCGATTTCATCTCGGCACCCGGGACCAGCGACAGGAACGTCTTCCGGCCTGGCGGACCTCATGCGCTTATCACCAATCTCTGTCTTTTCACCTTCGATCGTGACGTACAACGCTTCCGGTTGCAGTCGATCCATCCCGGTCACACGCTCGAAGAGGTCAGGGACAATACCGGATTCGACTTTGAAGTACCCTCGGGATTCGGTCCAGTTCCTGCGACGCCAGCGCCGGATGCTTCGTGTCTCGCCCTGATCCGCGGAGAGATCGCTTCCGCCATCGCCGATCCCTACCCGAAATTTGCTGCCGAGGTCTTGGGACATACTGCCGCCGCGTAAGGGCTTCTGTGGTAAAAATCTTTAGTGGATGCTAAATACCGGTGAACTCTAAGATCATGAGAAAGTGACCATGTCCGCCCTGCAAGACACGTATGAAAATCCCATGCCCCCCGGCGAGATCAGCGGTCCGTCCGTCTGGTATGGCCCCGATATGGCCGCCCGCGAGGGCGAGTGGATCCGCCCCTTCACCAACGTCGAGCTGGCCGAACTCGAGACGGCAATGCAAGGGGTAAAATCACGCGGCATTGGCATACTTGAGATCGATCGAGACGCCTTTCCACTGCCGACCCTCGGGCCGGCGTTTGATAGTCTCCGCCATGAAATTTTGCGCGGTCGCGGTTTCGTACTCCTGCGCGGTTTGCCGGTCGATCGCTACTCAATCGAGGAGTCGGCGATCATTTACTTCGGCATCGGCGCTCATTTCGGCTCTCCGTTGCCGCAGAACGCCAAGGGACATGTACTGGGGCACGTCAAGGATCTTGGCCGTGACGAATTCGACACCAAGTCCCGCATCTACCAGACCACGGCACGTCAGACGTTCCACACCGATTCCAGCGATATCGTCGGTCTTCTCTGCCTGCACCCGGCGAAAAAGGGTGGGGAGTCGGCCATCGTCTCGGGCGATACCATCTACAACGAGGTTCGCCGCCGTCGCCCCGACCTGTTGCCGTTGCTCTTCCGGCCTTACGCCACTGATTGGCGAAACGAGGCACCGAACGGCGGCGAGGGACACTATGACGTGCCTGTTCTCAGCTGGTTCGCCGGGCGGCTCTACAATCGGTATGCGCGACGTTACATCGACTCAGCTCAGCGCTTCGAAGACGTGCCCGATCTCACCGAGGAAGAGATCGAGGCGCTCGATCTCTTCGACTCGATTGCTGACGACCCGACGGTCCACCTGACAATGGAATTCAAGGCGGGTGACATCCAGCTTCTGCACAATCATCAAACCCTTCACGATCGGAACGAGTTCGAAGACTGGCCCGAGCCCGAGCGCAAGCGTCACCTTCTGCGTTTGTGGCTCAATTGCCACGACGGGTTGCCGCTGCCGGAATGCCTGCGCCCGCGCTTCTACGAGACTGAAGTGGGCCATCCCGGTCGCGGCGGTCTCCGCGTTCCCGGTCAGGTCTGGAACGCCCCTCTCGAAGCGGAGTAACAGGAGCGGATGTCCGCACAGCAGGAGTCATTCGACTACCGGATGCCCCCCGGTGAAATAACCGGTCCTTCGGCCTGGTATGGCACTGATCTGGCGGCACGGTCCCAGGAATGGATTCGGCCCTTCAGTGGCTCTGAGTTGGACGAACTCGACGCGGCCATGCGTGGTGTGAAGGAGCGCGGTCTTGAGATCGTGGATATTGAACGGGACGATTTTCCGCTGCCCACCCTCGGTCCCGCACTCGATGAAGTCCGGCAGGACGTTTTGCGCGGTCGTGGTTTTGCGTTATTGCGCGGCCTTCCCGTCGATCACTACTCGATCGAAGAGTCGGCGATCATCTATTTCGGTCTCGGCGCACATATGGGTGTCGCGATCTCTCAGAATATGAAGGGTCACGTGCTGGGCCACGTGAAGGATCTGGGTCGGCACGAGTTCGACCCCAATTCACGCATATATCAGACCACCGCGCGTCAGCAGTTTCATACGGATACTTGCGACATCGCCGCATTGCTCTGCCTCCAGCCAGCGAAATCGGGAGGCAAGTCCGCCATTGTCTCCGCGGCGACGCTATACAACGAGATCCGGCGGCGACGACCGGACCTGCTGCCCGTGCTGTTCCAGCCGTTTTCAACGGATTGGCGTGGTGATGCACCGCTGGACAGCGTGGGTCATTACGCCCTGCCGATACTCAGTTGGCATGCGGGCTTGCTCTATTGCCGCTACGTGCGGCGCTATATCGAGTCGGCCCGTCGTTTCGATGACGTGCTACCCCTCACGGATCAGGAAATCGAGGCTCTGGACCTGTTTGACGAGCTTTCGGACGATCCCCAAATCCATCTCAAGATGGAGTTCCGGCAGGGAGATATTCAGTTCCTGCACAATCACCAGACTCTGCACGACCGCACCGAGTACGAGGACTGGGATGAGCCGGAAAAGAAGCGGCATCTGTTGCGATTGTGGCTCAATTGTCGGGATGGCTGGCCCTTGCCCGAGAGCTTCCTGCCGCGTTTTTTCACGCTTGAGATCGGTAGTCCGGGGCGTGGAGGTTACCTCCTTCCTCCTGGATGCTCGCTGAACGCTCCCCTCGAGGCGGAATAGAACCTATCGAGCGGATTTGTCCCCCGTAGCTGCAATAGGGTGTAGCTGGGTGAATCTCTGGTGATCCAGACTCACTACCCTTGCCTTGGTTCCTCCGCCACCTCAGACTCTTGCTGACGGAATCTTGATGGGCAAAGGAGGCCTCATGAATCCTCTTGACGTGTTCGTGGGCGCGATTGTTCTTGTATCTGCGCTGATGCTCGGTAGCCCAGATCAATTTGTTCCTTTCAATCAAGCACTCGCCCAGCAGTAACAACCCATTATCCGCGTCATTCTCAAGTCGGACGCCAAGGCAATCTTCTTTACGAACCGCAAGGCCTGGGTTGCGAAGGTCGATTCACTGTTTTCTGCGGGGCACGGCAAGGCAAAGGGCTCGGCTGACAAGGATCTCACGCTGGTTATGGAAACCGGGATTGGGGCGGTGCTCACGCTGCTGCCGAAGTATGGCGATAACGAGGAACACCCCAAGGCCATCGAATTCTCAATTGCCTACGCGTATCCCCAGGCAGGACTGATTTCCGACCCGGAGCTGGAGGCGGCCGTCCGTGACGGAGAGAGGGAACTCGGCCCTGAGTACGCCGCCACCGGCGATTTCGTCCGTACGGACGATGGCATCACCGTCACCTTCGTGATCATGGAACAGGGATAGGGGCGGCACCTCGACCCTCCACTTGTCCCCTAAGTTCCTCCCCCTTGAGGGGGAGGTGTAGGAGGGGGTACAACAATTCTCCCTTCCCCGAGTTCGGGGGAGGTGTAGGTGGGGGTGTGTGATATTTTCTTTGACAGGAGAAATCACATGGCGACACCGAACGACCCACATACTTGAGCGGTGATGGAGAAACCGAACTCTCCGGTTATGCCGCCATTCCGGAGTCGCCCGGGCCGCACCTCGCCGTGCTGATCCTGCGCGGCGTCGCGGGTCCGGAGGACGGCTATACCGAGATCGCCGACCGTCTCGCGAGCTAGGGATACCTCGGTTTCCTGCACGGCTGGAAGGTTCGAGGTGACGATCCTCCTGATCCTGTTGTGACCGCAGACCTAGCGGGCGCCATGGACCACCTGCGTGCCCGGCCAGATGTCGATCCCGGCCGCATTGGCGTATTCGGATATTGTCGCGGGGGCGTGCATTCGCTGATGGCGGCGACGGCGCATGCGGATATCGGGCTCGTCATCATCTTCCATGGGTTCGCCTTCAGGCCCGAGCAGGCGGAGCCGCGACTGCAACCCTATGACCTGGCGCAGGAGATTTCAGTGCCGACGCTCATCATGCACGGCACCGCGGACGAACAGGCGCCCATCGAGGGCATGCGGAAACTGGAGGAAAGCGTGCGGTCGCTCGGCCGTCCGATCACGTTCAAGTTCTACGACGGCGATCCTCATGGATTCGCGGTCCGCACCCATCCGGGGTTTGTCGAGAAAACGGCCAGGGACAGCTTCGAGGAAGCCCATCGGTTCATCACGCAACACTTGCCTTGAGCGTGCTCGGGCCAGGGTAAAGCGCTACAAATATCGGGTCTTCTCAGTTCGCGAAAAAGAGGTCCCCATGATCCTCATCGACAATCCCACCCAGTCCGGACTGCTCACCATGACCGAGTGCGTCGATGTGCTCGAGCGCGCGTTCGGTGCCATCGATTCGGGCCAGGCCATTTACCGGCCCAAGACCGATGTGAACGTGCCGAACTCCAAGTCCAACGAGTACTACCGTTTCGGTTCGATGGAGGGCTGGTTCGACGGCATCTTCGCCATCCGCTTCATGTCCGAGGTGATGACCTTCGATCGCCGCCAGGACGGAACGTGGCGTGAGGGCCAGTACTCGGTGGAAGAGGGTAAGAACTGCGCGGTGGTGATGCTGTTCAGCTCGGAGAACGGTGAGCCGCTTGCACTATTGAACGACAACTGGATCCAGCACATGCGGGTCGGAGGCACGGCGGGACTGGGAACCAAGCTGCTGGCCCGCGAAGACGCCGAGACGGTGTGCATCATCGGTTCGGGCGGTATGGCGCAGACGTTCCTCGAAGGGGTCTGTGTGGTGCGCCCCGTCAAGCGCGTACGCGTGTTCAGTCCGTCGCGCGACAACCGCACGGCCTATGCGGCGCTCATGAGCGAGCGTCTCGGGATCCCGGTCGAGGCCATGGACGACGCGCAATCGGCCATGTCGGGCGCTGATATCATCGCGACCTGCACCAATTCGGGGACGCCCGTGTTCGAGGCGGACTGGCTCGAACCCGGTATGCACGTGGTGTGTGTTGGTACGAATGAGGTGCCGCCCGACGCGGTGCCGCGCTTCGATGTGTCGGTGCGCCAGGGAATCCATTCGATGGCGCCCAGCGGCGATAGCGAGCGCCATCGGAGCGGCGTCGGCCTGAGTTACGCGGGCTTCGTTGCCGGCAGCGA
>MDTE01070752.1_pt1 | contig 21310 bp, 20 predicted proteins | sample 811231 | NCBI WGS metagenome assembly MDTE01 (sample SAMN05326651, study PRJNA326480) | marine metagenome | isolation source: seawater | place: Indian Ocean: Red Sea | collected 2010
CAAGGAGTTCAGTTATTCAGAGTTCACAATGTTAAAGAAATTAATCAAGGAATATTAGTTTTTAATAAAATTTTAAATACACTTTAAATTAATGAGTAATAAATATTTTGGAACAGATGGTATTAGAGGTACCGTCAATCAAGGCAATATCACTGGAGAAAAGTTTTTTAAGTTTGGTCTAGCAGCTGCTACTTATTTTAAAAATCAAAAAAAAAATAAACAAATAGCAATCATTGCAAAAGACACAAGATTATCTGGTTATACTTTAGAACCAGCCTTAGTCTCAGGTTTAGCTTCAGGAGGGATGCATGTTTACACATTAGGTCCTTTACCAACCAACGGCCTAGCAATGCTAACAAAATCAATGAAAGCCAATATGGGAATTATGATTACAGCATCTCACAATCCTTACCACGATAACGGTTTAAAATTATTTGGCCCAGATGGAATGAAATTATCTGATCAAATAGAAAAAAAAATTGAAAAACTAATAGATGCAAAAAATACTAAACAATTAACCAATCCTAAATTGCTGGGTAGAGTAAAAAGATTAGAAAATGGCAATGAAAAATATATCGAAATATTAAGAAAAAATTTTCCAAAAAATTTTAATTTAAAAGGAACTAAAATAATTTTAGACTGCGCTAACGGAGCTAGTTATATAGCAGCCCCCAAACTACTTAAAAATCTTGGAGCAAAAGTTATATCATTAGGGGTGAAACCTGACGGTTTTAATATTAATTATAAATGTGGATCTACATACCCTGTAAAAGTTCAAACAGCAGTTAAAAAATATAAAGCAAACGTTGGTATATCTTTTGATGGAGATGCTGATCGAATCATTATGTGTGATGAAAAGGGTAAAATTATTGACGGTGATCAAATAATCGCAATGCTTGCACATAGATGGAAAATAAAAAAAATTTTAAAAGGTGGTGTAATTGGAACTTTAATGTCCAATTATGGATTGGAAAGTTTTTTAAGATATAAAAAAATTGATTTTGTTAGATCAAAAGTAGGAGACCGATATGTAAAAGAAAAGATGAAAAAAAAGAACTTTAATTTGGGAGGTGAACAGTCAGGTCATATAATTCTTGGAAAGTTTGCAACAACCGGAGATGGCTTAATGGTTGCATTAGAAGTTTTGTTTTCACTAAGAAAAGGAAAAAAAGCTAGTGAATTGCTCAATGTTTTTCGTCCTTTGCCACAAATTTTGGAAAATGTGATTGTAAAAGATAAAAATATAATCAATAAAACTAAATGTAAAAATGCAATTAAAAAAGCAAATAAATTTATAAGAGGACACGGGAGATTATTAGTGAGAAAATCAGGAACAGAACCCATGATAAGAATTATGGGGGAGTCACATGATAAAAATTTAATTTTAAAGTGTATAAAAATTATTAAGAAGTCTATAAAATAAAGTGAAAATAAAATCCAAAGTATTAATTATTGCAGGCTCAGATTCATCTGGAGGAGCGGGTATTCAGGCTGACATTAAAACCGTTACAGCTCTCGGAAGTTATGCGATGACAGCAGTAACAGCAGTTACAGCGCAAAATACAAAAGGTGTAAAAAAAATTACATCAATTAATGTAAAAAATGTACAAAAACAAATTACAATGATCTTAGAAGATATTGGGGTTAATGGTGTGAAAATTGGAATGCTTCACAACGCAAGTATAATAAAGTGTGTTTATAAAGTTTTAAAAAAATATAAATTGAAAAATATTGTACTTGATCCTGTAATGATTGCCAAAGGAGGAGCAAAACTAATAAATAATAGTTCAATTATTCATTTAAAAAAATTGATTTTACCCTTATGTAATCTAATTACGCCAAACATTCCAGAAGCAGAAATATTAACCGGACATTCTATTTCAAACAAAGAAGATATGATTAAAGCGGGAAAAAAAATTATCAGCATGGGTGCAAAAAATGTGTTATTAAAAGGAGGTCATCTTAAAAAGAAAATGATTTTTGACATCTTAATCACTAATAAAAAAATAAGAATTTTTGAAAAAAAAAAAATTAGAACAACAAATACACATGGAACTGGATGTACTTTATCTTCTGCGATTGCCACATGTTTATCTCAAAGAAAAAATATATATAAGTCGTGCATAATGTCTTTAAAATATGTAAATAAGGCTATTGTTCAAGCGCCAGGATTTGGAAAAGGTTTTGGACCTTTAAATCATCTAGTTTCATTTAATTTAAGAAATATCAATGACTAATGTAGCAGTAATAGGATCTCAATGGGGAGATGAAGGAAAAGGCAAAATTGTTGATTGGCTTTCAGAAAAAGCTGATGTGATAGTAAGATTTCAAGGTGGACATAACGCAGGTCATACGCTTGTGGTTGATAATGTTACGTATAAACTTAAACTGTTACCTTCAGGCATAGTTAGAAAAAACAAAATTTCAATAATTGGAAATGGTGTAGTTATTGATCCTTGGGCATTGTTAAGTGAAATTAAACAAGTAGAAAAATTAGGAATAAAAATAACAAATAAAAATTTATATATAGCTGAAAATGCCAACCTAATTTTACCGCCTCATAAAGAGTTAGATGGAATAAGAGAAGATTCAAAAAGTACGGATAAAATTGGAACAACTAGGCGAGGAATAGGTCCTGCCTACGAAGACAAAGTTGGAAGACGAGGAATTCGCCTGATGGATTTAGCTAATAAAAACCATTTATCAAAAAGAATAGATATGATGTTATTCCACCACAACTCAATAAGAAAAGGTTTAAAAAAAAATAAAATAGATAAAAAAAAATTAGTTAAAGATCTTCTAAATATTTCTAATAAAATTTTAAAATATTCAAAACCTGTATGGAAAAAAATTGAAGAATTCAAAAGAAAAAAAAAAGTTATTCTTTTCGAGGGAGCGCAAGGTATGCTTTTGGATATAGATCATGGGACGTATCCTTTTGTTACATCTTCAAATACAGTTGCGGGAGCTGCATTAACGGGTACCGGATGTGGTCCTGATACGATTAATTATATTCTTGGTATTGTTAAAGCATACACAACCAGAGTAGGCGAAGGCCCCTTTCCAACAGAATTGAAAAATGAAACAGGAAATATAATTGGAAAAAAAGGAAAAGAATTTGGGACCGTTACTAACAGGAAAAGAAGATGTGGTTGGTTTGATGCTGTCTTAGTTAAGCAATCTTGCATAATATCCGGAATCAACGGAATAGCTTTAACTAAAATTGATGTTTTAGATCAATTTGAATCTTTACAGGTATGTGTTGGTTATAAACTTAAGGGAAAAAAAATAGAATATTTTCCAAGCACATTACATGATCAAATGAATTTAAAACCAATATATAAGAGGTTTGATGGCTGGATGAAAAGCACAAGAGGAATTAAAAGATGGAAAGATTTGCCAAAAAATGCTCAAAAGTATGTTAATTTTATTAAAAGTTATTGTGGAGTTAAAATAAATAGCATTTCTACTAGTCCAAAAAGAGAAGATACTATTCTTCTAAAAAATCCATTCAAAAAATAAGATTAATTTTTTGGAAGTAAATTATTTGATTTAGCTGCGTTCAACATAGCTTTTTGTAACTTTTCAAAAGCTTTTGTTTCAATTTGTCTAATTCTTTCTCTACTAACTTTGTATTTTTTGCTTAAATCTTCCAATGTAGCTGTATTTTCAGTTAATCTTCGAGCTGTTAATATTGCTTTTTCTCTTGGGTTTAAAATACTTATTGACTCATCCATTAATTTCTTTCTTTGGTCAAATTCTTGTTTATGAGATAATTTTAATTCTTGGTCAATTTTATCGTCTACTATCCAATCTTGCCATTCGGTTCCACTTTCATCCATAACAGGATCATTCAGAGATTTTTCTTTTCCAGACATTCTTCTATCCATTGAAACTACTTCTTCTTTTTTTACATTTAATCTTTTTGATATTTCATTAACTTGTTCTGAATTTAAATCACCGTTATTATTTGCAGATATTTGATTTTTTATTTTTTTTAAATTAAAGAAAAGTTTTTTTTGAGCAGTTGTTGTGCCCATTTTTACCAAACTCCAAGATCTTAAAATGTATTCTTGAATTGAAGCTTTTATCCACCACATAGCATAAGTAGCTAATCTAAAACCTTTTTCAGGCTCGAATTTTTTAACAGCTTGCATTAAGCCAATATTTCCCTCAGATACCATTTCGCTTACAGGTAAGCCGTATCCTCTGTAGCCCATTGCAATTTTTGCAACTAATCTTAAATGACTCGTAATTAATTTTTGTGCCGATTTAAGATCACCACGATCCTTCCAACTTTTAGCCAGCATATATTCCTCTTCAGCCGACAGAATAGGGAATTTTTTAATCTCCGTAAGGTACTTTGATAAACTTCCTTCAATAGATAAAGAAGGTAATTTTGTATTAAACGTTTTTGCAACCATAAATCAAAAGACTATGTATTATCAAATTAAGGCAAATACAAGGTGTCTAAATGCTAGCTTTATTAAGGCTTTTAATCAATGCATCAAAATCCTTAGGCCTTTCAGCTTCGAAAGCAATTTCTTTTTTTGTTCTAGGATGAATAAATCCTAAACTTTTTGCATGCAAAGCCTGTCTTCCAAAATTATTAATTTTTTCTTCTATAAGAGGATTAATTTTCTTAAATTTTTTTTTAGATTTACCGTAAGATTTATCTCCTATTATTGAATTTCCTTTAAAATTCATATGCACTCTTATCTGATGAGTTCTTCCTGTTTCCAATCTACATTCTATTAAACTAATTTTTGGAACGTTTAAATTTTGGAAAACTTTTAAAGTTTTATAATTTGTTATTGATATTTTTCCTTTTTCCTTTCTCACAGCCATTAGCTGTCTATTTTTTATACTTCTGGATATTTTTTCTATTATTTTTCCTTTTTGTGGTTTTAAAGCGCCCCATACTAAAGCCTCATACACTCGCTTTATAGTATGATCACTGAATTGTTTGGATAAGTTAATGTGTGCGTTATCGTTTTTTGCAACTACAATTACACCACTTGTGTCTTTATCTATTCTATGAACTATGCCAGGCCTTAATTTTCCACCTACTGTTGAAAGATTATTTTGATATTTAAATATTAGTCCGTTAACGATAGTTTTTTCAAAATTTCCAGCACCCGGATGAACTACTATTCCAGGAGATTTGTTAATTACAATTATATCCTCATCATCGTATAAAATATCCAAGGGTATTTTGCTTGGTTTAATAAAAGTTTCTTTTGGTGGAGGAAAATCAATTTTTATTTTGTCATCTTTTCTTATTTTTTTTGAAGCATTTTTAATTACAATGTTATTCAATTTGACCTGACCATCAAGTATTAAAGCTTGAAGTCTAGTTCTACTCAAATTTTTGACTTGTAATTTTAAAAATTTATCAATTCTATGTCCGTTAAAATTTGAAGGTACACTTATATTAAATGTATTTTTTTTCATTAATAATATTATATACTGAATAAGTTTTTATGTAAGCGCTCGTAGCTCAACTGGATAGAGCGTCTGGCTTCGGACCAGAAGGTTGAGGGTTCAAATCCTTCCGGGCGCACCATAACTCAATACTTTCTAAAGAAGAATCTTAAAGCCAATCTTTTACTTAGCAAAGTTTTTGAACCTCTATGTGCACCAGCATCATTAAAAATTACAGCACCACCAGCCTCTATTGGCTGACAGTCATATTTCTTAGTGTTTCCATTTTTAATAGATGAAGGCTCCGTTTCTTCTAAGAAGCTGTTTAGCACTTTTGGATCTACATTTTTTTTTAAATAACTATAATTTTCATCAATTAAAATTGTATTTCTAAAATCATTTAACTTCCAATAAGGGGTATATTTAATAGATCCTTCATAAATTCCTTTTCGAAGAGCTATAGAAACAAAATGGCTTTTAGGTATATAACTCAAACATCCATTATCAGAAGTTACATCAGATAAATAAAAAAAGAATTTAATCGTTTGCCTTTTTGGGCTTATATATTTTGTCACATTTTTTGCTCCCGAGTAAGCATGATCAAAATGCCAGTCCAAAACTGGTTCATCACTTATTGGTGCTATCCAACAATCTGCCCTTGCCAACTTTGTTTCTGTTTCAAAGATTTCGCTTGCAATATCTTTTAAACCAAGTCTTTTCGATAAATTAAAAAAATAATTGGTATATTTTAAATTTTTAAATCTTAATTTTAAAAAGATTTCAATAAGTTTATATTTGATACCTGGCTCAAAAATTCCTTTATAATCTCCTTTAGCGCAATTTATATCACTAACTATTTTTTTTGATATTTCCAAATCCTCATTTGCTAGCCAATTTTGACAAATAGCAATTCCGTTGTTTTTAACTTTACTTGATATTTCTGTGACGTTACTTTTCATAATTTTCTTAAAACATTAACTAAATTATTCTCCCATATTAACTAATGTACCTTTTTTTCTAGCACCATAAAAAGCTAAATAAAAAACAATTATAGCACCCACGAAATAAAATAAATTTAACGCTAGTGCAGTCATAATATTACTATAGTTTACCACATTACTTACCAAAATAGATCTTGCTTCCTCAAATATGTAAACTAAAGGTAAACCCTTGGCTAATATTTGTAGCCATTCAGGTAAAATTAATAATGGATAATAAACACATCCAAGCGGAGCTAAAAGAAAAAGAGATGACCAGGCTGTATTTTCAAAGGCAGGACCAAACCTCAAAAGTCCAGCTGTAACTAGTAGTCCTAATGTAGTTCCAAAAAGATATAAACTTAAAAAAAGCAGTAACAAAGGCGGTCCCATCTTTAATAAAGAAACTCCAAAAAGCGGACTCATAAGAATTATTGCAGGAATTATACCAATTAATGTTCTTAGCAAGGCTGTAGATGTTAATGCAGTTATAATTTCACTAATTTTTAAAGGAGACACAAATAAATTGGTAAAATTTCTACTCCAAATTTCTTCTAGAAATAACATATTGAAACTTATGCTTGATCGAAATAAAAAATCATAAAGAATTGCACAACTTAAAATAACACCAATGGTATTATTATAATAATCGCTATATAAAGTGAAAAATTGAGAAATAAAACCCCAAAGAATTATTTGAATTGTTGGCCAATAGATTAAATCTAAGATTCTTGGAAAAGAACCTTTTATCAAATAAAGGTGACGAATAGATAATGCATACATTCGGTGAAATTTCATATTATTCCCTAACTATTTTTAAAAAAGTTTCTTCTAAATTTTTTCTTCCATGTTTGTTTATTAGACTATCGCATGTACCCTTATCTATTATATTTCCATTTTTCATCATCATTACTTCATTGCAAAGTCTTTCCACTTCATTCATATTATGTGATGCTAATAGGATTGTTGTGCCTTTTTTAGAAGCAAAGCTTTCTATATATGTTCTAATATAATCGCCTACATCAGGATCAAGGCTTGCCGTAGGCTCATCTAAAAGAAGTATTTCTGGATCATTTATTAAAGCTTTAGCTAGTGAAACTCTATTTTTTTGTCCAGATGAAAGCTCTCCAGTTTTTCTTTTTTTAAATTCAGTTAAATTTAATTGACCCATTAAATTTGAAATTCTATCTTGCAAATTTTTTACTCCATATAATTTTCCATAGACTTTAAGATTTTCTTCGACCGTAAGTTTTTTTGGCAGTTCAACATAAGGAGAAATAAAATTAACTTTTTCTAATATTTTTGTTCTGTCGTCTTCATTCTCAATATTTTGACCATTAATAAATACCGAACCAGAAGTAGGTTTAATTAATCCTAATATCATACCTATAGTTGTTGTTTTCCCGCAGCCATTTGGACCTAAAAGACCTACAATAGATCCTTTGTTGATTTTAAAGTTAATATTTTTGACAGCTAAAACATTATTATATTTTTTGTTAAGATTTGTTATTTCAATAGTCATTTGTTTGAAGCTCTTTTTAATCTATCATTAATGGCCAATCCCACTCCTGCATTTGGTATTTTATTTATTGCTATGGATTTAAATCCACTATTTTTTATTTTTCTTAATATCATATATAAATTATTTGCAGCTTCATTCAAGTTGCCATTTTTACTCAGATTAAAATGATTTTTTTTATTCTTAAATTTTTTTCCAAAACCAATAACAGCGCCATTTTTTTTTGGTATTTTTGTATTAATTTTAATTGGAATACCAGGTGAGTAATGCAATTTTAATTGCCCAGGACTTTTAATTTTTTTTACTTTTTTGCTAATTTTTATTTTTTTTTTTAAAACTTTACTGATTTTTTCTGGCGTTATATAGCCTGGTCTTAATATTTTTGGATTAACAGTTAAATCTATTATGGTTGATTCTAGTCCAATTTTACTTCTGCCACCATCTAATATAAATTTAATTTTATTTTTAAATTCTTCAGCTACATCACTAGAAGAAGTGGGACTAAGTTTTGAAGAAATGTTTGCACTGGGAGCCGCAAGTGGAAACTTCAATTTTTTTAATAATCTTCTAGCAATGCGGTGCTTAGGAATTCTAACAGCAATAGTTTTTTTTCTTGCTGTAGCTATTTTAGAAATTTTTGATTTTAATTTTTTATTTAATATAAATGTAATAGGACCAGGACAAAAAGCCTTATAAAGTTTTATAAATGATTTATTTAAAATTGCTTCATTTTTTAAACTGCTAAGATTTTTAAAATGAATTATAAGAGGATTAAAAGTTGGTCTTTTTTTTAATTTAAAAATTTTTTTTACCGCTCTATCAGAGTAAGCATTTGCAGCCAATCCATATACTGTTTCAGTTGGTATTCCTATAACATTATTATTTTCAATGTTTTTTTTTGCTTTTTTTAAATTAACCGAATTAGGTTTATATATATTTAAATAGATATTTTTCATAAATGAATTATTATACGGATATATTATGAAATCAAAAAATATTCCAGCTGATATAAGAGCAAAATCAATAAAAGAAGCTCAAGAAGAGATAAATGAAATTATTACAAAATTAGAACATAAAGATGTAAACCTAGAAGAATCTCTGGAACAATACAATAAAATGATGCAATTAAACAACCATATTCAAGAACAATTTAAAAAAAAAGCCAACGAAATTAAAAAAAATAGTTTTGTAAACAAAAAAAAATAAAATAATTATATGCTAACTTATTCTAAGAAGCTAAATAGTATAGCTAAAAACACAAATTCATACTTAAGACATATTTTTTCTAAACAAAAAAGTAGTTCACAATTATTGCATCCTATGAAATACGGTATTTTTTCTGGCGGCAAAAGATTTAGATCAGCTATTGTAGTTAATACAGGAAAAATTTATGGAATTGATTACAAAACTTTAATTGGCATTGGTTCAGCGATTGAGTGTATACATTCTTATTCATTAATCCATGACGACCTTCCTTCAATGGATGACGATGAACTTCGGAGAGGAAAACTATCAGTACACAAAAAATTTAATGAGTTTACAGCAATATTAGCTGGAAATTCCTTGCTCACATTAGCATTCGAAATTTTATCTGGAAATAATTTGAAGCTACCACAAAAATATAAAAACCAATTAGTTAAAACTTTATCCGAGTGCTCTGGACATTCAGGTTTAGCGGGAGGCCAATATTTTGATCTTACTTTTGAAAATAAAAAAATTTCAGAAAGAAATATTATAAGTATGCAAAAGAAAAAAACTGGAGAATTGTTTGGATTTTGCTGTGAGAGCATTGCTATTATTAGAGGCGAAAATTTTAACAAAAGAAAAAAATTAAGAGAAATAGGAATAAATATAGGTTTATTGTTTCAAACAGTAGATGATTTAATTGATTACAAAGGAGATAGCAAAATAGTTGGAAAGCCAACTAAAAGAGATCAAAAAAAAGGTAAAGCCACATTGATCAGTTTATTAGGTTATAAAAAAACAGTTAATTTTGCACAAAATTTAAAAAAAAAATTAGATATTGAAATTAAAAAGTACGGTAATAAATCTGCTGATTTGTTAGATTCTGTTAAATTTATTTTAGAAAGAAAATTTTAACCGCACTGCGCTCGATTTAGCAAATAATGATCTAATATAACACAAGATAACATTGCTTCACCAATTGGTACCGCTCTAATACCTACACAAGGATCATGTCTACCTTTTACTGAAATATTTGTATTCTTTCCTTTTTTATCAATAGTTTCTCTATTGTGTAAAATTGAAGAAGTAGGTTTTACAGCAAAAGAGGCAATAATTTCTTGTCCAGAAGAAATACCACCTAGAATACCGCCCGCGTTATTAGATTTAAATTTTGTTCTTCCTCTAATATTTCTAATTTCATCAGAATTTTCTTCTCCGCTTAAAAAAGCAGAACTCATTCCCGCTCCAATATTTACGCCCTTAACTGCGTTTATACTCATAAGAGCACTTGCTATATCTGAATCTAGTTTTGAATAAATTGGTGCACCTAAACCAGCGGGTATTCCTGAAGCTCTTAGCTCAATAATCGCCCCACAAGAAGATCCTGCTTTTCTTACTGCAAGAAGATATTTTTCCCAAATTTTAATTGATCTTTTATCTGGACAAAAAAAGGGATTGCTTCTTATAAATTTTTCATTCCAATTATTTTTATTACAACCTAGAACACCAAGCTGAACAACTCCTCCGACTATATTAAATTTTTTACCTATTAGTTTATTAAGAACAATTTTTGCAATTGCTCCAGCAGCAACACGCGAAGCTGTTTCTCTTGCTGATTGTCTTCCTCCACCGCGATAATCTCTTAATCCGTATTTTAAAATATATGTATAGTCAGCATGACCAGGTCTAAATTTATTTTTAATAGTTTCGTAATCTCTAGATCTTGCATCTTTATTATATATTATCATCGAAATAGGAGTTCCTGTGGTTTTGCCTTTAAAAACACCTGAAAAAATTTCCACCTTGTCCATCTCTTTTCTTTGAGATGTAAATTTTGATTTTCCAGGTCGTCTACGATCCATATCTGCCTGTATATTTTTTTCAGATAAGGCAATATTAGGAGGACATCCATCAACGACGCATCCTATTGCTGGACCATGAGATTCACCCCATGTTGTAAAACGAAATATCTTTCCAAAAGTGTTAAATGACATTAGATTACATTATATAGAATATTTTGACTATTTTATGAATGAAAAAAACTCATTAGGTTTGAACTCTTGTTTCATGGATTTAGATGATCCTTTAGAATTATTCAAAATATGGATGTCAGAAGCTGAAAAAAAGGAAATAAATGATCCAAATGCGCTATCTTTAGCAACAACAAGCGAAGGTAACGAGCCAAACGTAAGAATGATTCTCTTAAAAGGTTATAGTGAAGAAGGATTCGTTTTTTATACTAATTTAAATAGTCCAAAAAGCGATGATCTCAAAAAAAATCCAAAAGCCGCTATGTGTTTTCATTGGAAAAGTATTCAAAGACAAGTAAGGATTTCAGGAACAGTAAATCAGATTGATGACAAAAAAGCAGATATTTATTTTAATAGTAGACCATATGAAAGTAGAATTGGTGCTTGGGCTTCAGATCAATCAAAAGTTATGAATCAAAGAGAAGAGTTGTTAAAAAAAATTGAAGAATTTAAAAAAAAATTTAATGATAAAAAAAAAGTACCTAGACCTAAACATTGGTCAGGATGGTGTCTAAATCCTCATTCAATAGAATTTTGGCTAGGCGATAATTATAGAATTCACGAAAGATTAAAATATAGCAAGATTTCAGATAATTGGACAAAAAAAATTCTTTATCCCTAGAAAGATCTGTTAACACTAAATTCAGTTAAATTCTGTAAAATTTCTTTTTCTTTACTGTATTCAAATATTCCCAGAGCATCGTAAGAAACATTAACAAAATATTCAGCTCTTTTAAAACTTGCTTGAACCGCTTTATATTTATTTATCAGCGCTAACGTTTCACTAAAATCATCTTCATTTCTTTTATTTTTTTTGAAGATTTTTTTAAGGAAATTTCTTTCGTCGTTATTGGCTCTTTGAAAAATTATAATCAAGGGTAGTGTAGTTTTCCCCTCATAAAAATCTTTACCTATTTCCTTTCCAAAAATTGTTTTAGAGGAAAAATAATCCAGCGCATCATCAGTAATTTGAAATGCTAAGCCAAGATTTTTTCCATATGATTCTAACGCGTCTTTTTCTTTTTTAGTTTTGCCACCTAAGCAAGCACCAACCTTAGTTGCCGCAGAAAATAGTGCTGCAGTTTTCATATTTATAATGTTGAAATAGGTTTCTTCTAAAAGATCCACTTCTCCTTTATGTTCCAGCTGTAAAACTTCACCCTGAGCTATTCTTGACGAAGTAGAAGATAATAATTTCAATATTTCTTGAGACCCATCTTCTACCATCATCTCAAAACAACGACTAAAAAGATAATCTCCAACCAAAACAGAAGATTGATTGCCCCAAATTGAATTTGCAGTTTTAACTCCCCTGCGGAGTTCACTATTATCGATTACATCATCATGTAAAAGTGTTGCATTATGAATTAACTCTATGCATGCAGCTAAATTTATATCTCTACTTCCATTTTTGTATCCACATAATTTTGCTGACGCCAATGTTAATAAAGGCCTTATTCTTTTCCCACCTGACTTTACATGGTAGTTAGTCATTTTGTGAATAAGGTTTATTTCACTTGCAAGCTTATATTTTATTCTCTGGCTAACATCTTCTAATTTATTTCCAACGAGATTTTTTAGCCTCAAATAGGAATTATCTATTTCTTTTTTTAAAGGTATTACCGATCCCATATAAATAAATTATAGCTTTTATTTTACATAAAAAAAAAGTCTTTTGGATCACTAATGCCGCACCTAGAAAATTACAACCTAAGGTAGCTTTATAACTTTACTTAAACTTTTAAAGGATCTAAAAACTATGATAATTAGAATATAAACCATTACATGATTTCGATTTTTAAAATTTTTAAAAAGAAAAAAATAATTCCTCATATAAGATTATCAGGAATTATTGGTTCGGTTGGTAGATTTAAGCAAGGTATAAACTTTGCTGGGCAACAAGAAATTATTGATAAAGCTTTTTCCATTAAAAAAGCTTTAGCAGTAGCAGTATCTATAAATTCTCCAGGAGGCTCTCCTGTCCAATCACACCTAATTTATAGTTATATAAAAAAAATGGCAAAAAAAAATAATAAGAAAGTTTTAGTTTTCGCTGAAGATGTTGCTGCATCTGGAGGATATCTAATAGCTTGCGCTGGCGACGAAATTTATGCGAATTCAAGTTCAATAGTTGGGTCAATAGGTGTAATCTCAGCATCTTTTGGATTTCAAGATGCTATTAAAAAAATTGGTATAGAAAGAAGAGTTTATACTGCAGGTAAAAATAAGAGCACACTAGACCCTTTTAAAGAAGAAAAACAAGAAGATATTGAAAGACTTAAAAAAATACAATTAGAATTGCACTCGGATTTTATCAATGTTGTTAAATCTAGCAGAGGTTCAAAACTTTTAGATGTTGAAAAAAATAATACTTTCACCGGAGAGTTTTGGTCAGGATCCACCTCATTAAAATTAGGATTAATAGACGGGATAGGTAATGCTGAACAAATTTTAAGAGAAAAATTTGGAGAAGATGTCATGATTAAAAAACTTGAAAAACCAAAAAGTTTTTTAGCTAAAAAATTATCAACATCAATAGATGATCAAATTGATAATATTGCAAATGTTTTAGAGGAAAGAGCTCAATGGCAAAAATTTGGTTTATAAATGCCTAAAAAAAATAAATTAATTAAAAAAAAAGGTAAACCTACTCCAGTAAGTTTTCAAGAAACAATACTTAATCTACAGAAATTTTGGGGGAATTATGGATGTGTAATTTTGCAACCATATGATATGGAAGTTGGAGCAGGGACATTTCATCCAGCTACAACACTACGCTCTCTAGGAGCAAAACCTTGGAAGGCTGCGTATGTTCAACCATCAAGGAGACCAGCTGATGGTAGATATGGAAAAAATCCTAATCGCTTACAACATTATTATCAATTTCAAGTTATAATAAAACCATCGCCTGATGATATTAAAAAAATTTTTTTAAAAAGTTTATCCACGATTGGAATTAATCATAAAGAACACGATATAAGATTTGTTGAAGATGATTGGGAAAGCCCAACGCTTGGTGCCGCCGGCAGAGGCTGGGAGGTTTGGTGCGATGGAATGGAAATTACTCAATTTACTTATTTTCAGCAAATGACAGGAATTGAATGTAAACCTGTATCAGTAGAACTTACATATGGATTAGAAAGAATATGCATGTTTACACAAAGTAAAAATAATGTTTTTGAACTTATTTGGAACAATGATGGTGTAAAATATAAAGATGTATTTTTTCAGGCCGAGAAAGAATTTTCAGCATATAATTTTGAATTTGCAAATACTGAATATTTATTAAAAAATTTTGATATTGCCGAATCTGAATGTAAATCGCTATTGAACAAAAAGCTAGCATTACCAGCTTATGATCAATGTTTAAAAGCAAGCCATATTTTTAATCTTTTAGATTCAAGAGGAGTTATAGGAGTAGCTCAAAGAACTGAATATATTTCTCGAATAAGAGAACTAGCCAAAGGCGCAGGACAATGTTGGCTAGAAAGTCAAAAATAAAAAATGGCGGAACTATTTATAGAATTATTTAGTGAAGAAATTCCTTCAAAGCTACAAATTGATGCTAGACAAAAAATTAAACAAAAATTAGATCAAACATTAATAGAAAATGAGATTAGTTTTAAATCAAGCAAAAGCTTTTCTACACCCAAAAGACTTGTTTTCTTTTTAGATGGAATTTCTGAAAAAATAGAAAAGAAAAAAAAAATTATAAAAGGTCCCAAAATAGACGCTCCAGAGAAGGCGTTAGAGGGTTTTATCAAATCACACAATTTAAATAAAACGGATATATACAAGCAAAAAATTGAAAAAGGAGAGTTTTATTTTGCCGAAATTAAACCAAAATCAATAGATGTATTAAAAGAATTACAAAAAATTATTCCTGATATACTTCAAAGCTATTCTTGGAAAAAATCAATGAGGTGGTCAGTTCACGATTTGCATTGGGGCAGACCTTTAAGATCCATTGTAGCATTGTTTAATAATAAAGTAATAGATTTTGATTTTTTTCATCTTAAAAGCGGAAATATAACTTCAATAGATGGAATAAAAGAAGATAAAGCGGTAAAGATAAATAATTTTAAATCTTATTTAAGCACACTTAAAAATCAAAATATTATTCTAGATCATGAAAAAAGAAAGAATGTAATAGTTAAAAAAATAAATAATATATGTAATTCCAGAAGCCTAAAAAGCAATTTAAATGAAAAATTAATAGAGGAAGTTGTTAATCTAGTTGAAAAACCTAATATTATTGTCTGTAAATTTGATGATATTTATTTAGAAATACCTCAAGAAATATTAATTGTAACAATGCAGCAACATCAAAAATACTTCCCTCTTTTTGATAATAATAAAAAACTTACTAACTTGTTTTTGTTAGTTTCCAACACTTTAGATGAAAAAGGTTATATAAAAATTGGTAATCAAAGAGTTATACAAGCAAGATTGTCAGATGCTAAATTTTTTTGGGATAAAAATAAAAATCAAAATTTAGTAAAACAGGTAGGAAAATTAAAAAATCTTACTTTTTTTAAAAAATTAGGAACATTTTATGATAAGACACAAAGATTAAGGAAGCTAGCAGGCCCAGCATCCGACCAATTAAATTTAAGTAAAGAGAAAGTAGAAATTGCCTCATCGATTTGCAAAGCAGACCTAGTTTCAGATTTAGTTGGAGAATTCCCTGAGCTGCAGGGTGTTATGGGTAAGTATTTTGCAATTGAACAAGGATTTGAAGAAGATGTTGCAACCGCAATTAGTGAACATTATTTACCTACCGGATTTAATAGTGAAATTTCAAAAAAACCAATTAGTACCGCTGTATCCTTAATCGATAAAATTGATATTTTGGTAGGTTTTTTTGGAATAGATGAAAAACCAACGAGTTCCAAAGATCCTTTTGCATTAAGAAGGACAGCTATTGGATTGTTGAGAACAATAATTGAAAATAAATTAGAAATTCAATTGAAAGATTTAATTAATTATTCTGTAGTTGTTTATAAAGAACAGAATACAAAATTTACAAACGAATCTATTCCCAAAGAAATATTAATTTTTTTGAGAGACAGATTTAAGAATCTACTAAAAGATAAAAAAATAAGAAATGACATTATAGAGGCTGTATGTGGTATAAATTTTGGTAATAATTTTTTATCGCTATACAAAAAGTGCTTAATAATAAATAAAAATATTTCTAAAGATATGTATAAAAATATTATAGGAACATACAAAAGAGCATCAAATATTATTGATCAAGAATTAAAAATTAAAAAACAAGAGTTTTTAGGACAACCTGAATCTTTTTTATTTAAAAAAGATGAGGAAAAGAATTTGTATAAAAAAATAAATGAAATTCGTCAACATTTTTCTAGCACAAAAAAGCCGGACAGTTACGAAGAGACATTAAAAATATTAGCAGAAGCAAAGGGAATCACTGACAGTTTTTTTGATAATGTAATTGTAAATGATGATAATTTAGATATAAGAAAAAACCGTTTAGAGTTATTGCAAATGTTTTGTAAAACATACAATAACTTTATGGATTTTTCAAAGATGGAAGGTGCTTAATTGGAAAAATTAATTTTTAGATTTAATAACGAGGGTTCACAGAGCAGTCTTAATTCAAAAGATATTCTCGGTGGCAAAGGAGCAAATCTAGCTCAAATGGCAAAGCTAAAATTGCCAGTTCCTCCTGGTTTTACGATATCAACTAAGGTTTGTGAGTATTTTTATAAAAATAATAAAAAAATACCAAAAAAAATTTTACATCAGGCTAAAAAAGAAATTCAAATAATTGAAAAAATAACTAAGAAAAAATTTGGAGGACTATCTAATCCTTTATTGATTTCTGTACGATCTGGTTCAAAAGTTTCTATGCCTGGAATGATGGACACTATATTAAATTTAGGTCTAAATGACAAAACCGTCATTGCCTTAAAGGAAAAATCCTCAAACGGAAGATTTGCAAAGGATAGCTATAGAAGATTTATTCAAATGTATAGCAACGTTGTACTTGGTTTAGAATCATATTTATTTGAAGAGTTAATAGATAATTACAAACTTACAAAAGGAGTTATTCAGGATACTGAGTTAGAAGAAAGCGATTGGGATGGTTTGATACAAAACTTTAAAGATATAGTTAAAGAAAAAACCAAAAAAAATTTCCCCCAAAATGTTGATGAGCAGTTGTTAGGAGCTATAAGTGCAGTTTTTCTTTCCTGGAATAGTAAACGAGCAAAAACTTATAGAAAGATAAATTATATACCAGATAATTGGGGTACTGCTGTTAATGTACAAGCCATGGTATTTGGAAACATGGGTAATGACTGTGCAACAGGAGTTGCTTTTACAAGAAATCCTTCTACAGGAAAAAAGGAAATATTTGGAGAATATTTAATTAATGCACAAGGCGAAGATGTTGTTGCAGGAACCAGAACTCCACAAAACTTAATTTCCATGAATCAATCTATGTCAAAAAATTTTCAACAATTAAAAAAAATTTTTAAACAGCTAGAAAACAAATATAGAGATATGCAAGATATTGAATTTACTGTTGAAAATAAAAAACTATGGATGTTGCAGACACGATCCGGAAAAAGAACAGCTAAAGCAGCGATTAAAATTGCAGTTGATATGGTTAAAGAAAAATTAATTTCAAAGAAGGAAGCAGTTTTAAGAATTGATCCAAATGTTCTTGACACACTTTTACATCCTACTTTGGATGATAAAGCTGAAAAAATAATTATTGCATCTGGACTTCCAGCTTCTCCTGGAGCGGCAAGTGGAAAAGTTACCTTTTCTGCTGATGAAGCAGAAAAGCTAAAAGAACAAATGCAAGATACTATTTTAGTTAGAGTAGAAACTTCTCCAGAAGATATAAATGGAATGCATGCCGCTAAAGGAATTCTTACTGCGCGCGGAGGTATGACAAGTCATGCTGCGGTTGTTGCTAGAGGAATGGGAAAACCTTGCGTTTCTGGATCAAGTGAAATTAAAATTGATTATGAAAATAAAGTTTTCAAATCTGGTGAACACGAAATTAAAGAGGGCGAAGTTATAACTATAGATGGCGGAAGTGGAAAGGTAATGCTAGGCAAAGTTCCTACTGTTAAACCTGATATATCAGGAGATTTTTCTAAAATAATGAATTGGGCAGATCATTACAGAAAACTTAAGGTGAGAACTAATTCAGAAACACCAGCAGACACAAAAATTGCTAGAGATTTTGGTGCAGAGGGAATTGGCTTATGCAGAACTGAACATATGTTTTTCGACGAAAAGAGAATTATTTCAGTTAGACAAATGATTCTTTCTAAATCATTGGAGGATAGAACATCTGCTTTAGCAAAAATTCTCCCTTATCAAAAAAATGATTTTTTTGAAATTTTTAAAATTATGAGTGGATTACCAGTAACAGTTAGATTACTCGATCCTCCTCTACATGAATTTCTTCCTAAAACAGATAAAGATATTGAGGACGTAGCTAAAGAATTAAATATGTCGAACAACGATATTAAATCCAGAATTGTTGAACTACATGAACAAAATCCAATGTTAGGTCATAGAGGATGCAGATTAGGCATATCTTTTCCAGAAATTTATCAGATGCAGTGTAAGGCAATTTTTGAAGCTTTAGTTGAATGTAAAAACAAAAAGATAAAATCGGTTATACCTGAAATAATGATACCTTTAGTTTCTACTGCAGCAGAGATTCAAATATTAAAAAATTTAATTGATAAAACAGCGGCAGAAATTCAAAAAAAACATTCAATAAAAATTAAATATTTTGTAGGTACTATGATTGAGCTTCCTCGTGCAGCAATAAGAGCCAAAGACATAGCTAAGTATGCAGACTTTTTTAGTTTCGGAACTAACGATTTAACACAAACAGCTTTTGGCATCAGCAGAGATGATTCAGGAAAGTTTCTTAATGATTATGTTGAAAATAAAATTTTTAACAAAGACCCATTTGTTAGTATTGATGAAAGAGGAGTAGGTGAATTAATTAAAATAGCTACAGAGAGAGGTCGTTTAGAAAAGAAGACACTTAAATTAGGAATTTGTGGAGAACATGGCGGCGATCCATCCAGTATTGAATTTTGTGAAAAAACTAAATTAAATTATGTGTCTTGTTCTCCATATAGAGTACCTATAGCTCGTCTAGCAGCAGCCCAGGCGTATTTAAAGAAAAAAAAATAATTTATCTAGAGGTCTAATTTAAAATCTATAGCAGGTGCGCTATGGGTTATTTTTCCAACAGAAATTCTTTTAACACCAGTAGATGCAATTTTTTTTACATTTTTTAAAGTAATTCCTCCAGAAGCTTCAGTTTCGTAAAGTTTATTTGATAGCTTAATTCCTTTTCTAAGATTTTTAACACTCATATTATCAAATAATATTCTGTTGAATTTTAGATCCATAATTTTTTTAAATTGCTTAAGATTATCTACTTCGACTGTAATTTTTTTTCCTTTGCTGTTTTTTATGGCTCTTTTTACTAACTTTCTAATATTTCCATCTATAGCAATATGATTATCTTTTATTAAAATTTCATCACTTAAGTTAAACCTGTGGTTAAGTCCTCCACCTAGTTTAACTCCATATTTTTGTATCGATCTTAAATTTGGCACTGTTTTTCTTGTGCAACAGATTTTACAGTTCTTACCTTTAATTTTCTCCACAAATTTATTTGTTGTTGTTGCTACACCAGAAATTAAACTTAAAAAATTGAGCGCTACTCTTTCGCTTTTCAAAATTGCTTTAGGTCTTCCATATATTGTTGAAATAATTTTACCTTTTTTTATTTTTTTTCCATCCTTAGTTTTTTTTTTAAAAACTATTCTCGAATCAGAATATTTAAAAGTCTCTTTTGCAAAATTTAGTCCACCAATTATACAATTTTGATTTGAAATAATTTTTGCTTTAATTTTTTCATTTTTTTTGACGAGCTTAGCAGTAATATCTCCAGAAGGCATAAGATCTTCTGACATCGCTTGTTTTACAATTTTTTTAATTAGCACGTTTTAATGACTTCGTCCTACTGCAACCATGCGCTCAACAGATTTTCGAGCTTTATTAATAATTATTTCAGGTATAAGAATTTCATTTGTTTCTTTTTCAAGGCATTCTAGTATTTTTGGTAAGCTAATCGTTTTCATATATGGACATAAGTTGCATGGTCTAATGAATTGGACATTAGGATTATCTATTTGTACGTTATCGCTCATAGAACATTCAGTAACCAACATTACTTTTTCTGGCTGATTTTTTTTAACATAACCACTCATTCCTGACGTAGAGCCAGTGAAGTCCGATGCAGCAATGACCTCTGGAGGACATTCGGGATGTGTAAGAACTTTAATTCCAGGATTTTGTTTTTTTATGTCATTAATTTCTTGAGCGCTAAATTTTTCATGTACAATGCAAGTTCCAACCCAAGATATTATTTGAACTTTTGTTTTTGATTGTACGTATTTAGCCATGTATTGATCTGGTAAAAATATAACTTTATCTGTTCCTAGTGATTCGACTACCCTTACTGCGTTTGCTGAAGTACAACAAATATCAGATTCAGATTTAACTTCTGCAGAAGTATTTACATAGGTTACAACGGGTACGCCAGGATATTTTTCCTTAAGCATTTTTACATCTTTTCCAGTAATTGATGATGCTAAAGAACATCCAGCTCCCATATCAGGTAACAAAACTTTTTTATTTGGATTCATTAATTTTGCAGTTTCCGCCATAAAATGGACTCCACATAAAATGATAATGTCAGCATTAGTTTTTTCGGCTTCAATAGCGAGTGCTAAAGAGTCAGCCGCGATATCAGCTACGGCATGAAAAATTTCTGGTGTTTGGTAATTATGTGCTAATACAACTGCATTTTTTTCTTTTTTTAACCTATTAATCTTCTGAATTAGAGGGGCATGGAAAGCCCATTCAATTTCTGGAACTACCTTAGAAATTTTTTTATAAATTGGATCAGTTTCCCTTTTTATTTGCTCATTTATTTCCATAAATAAAATCTACCAACTTGAAGATAAATTGTCATTCATTTATTGTGACGCATGAAGCGGTTGTGGTGGAAAGGTAGACACGTAAGCTTGAGGGGTTTATGGCAGCAATGTCGTGGAGGTTCAAATCCTCTCAACCGCACCAATAAATTATGA
>MDTE01002795.1_pt1 | contig 21308 bp, 21 predicted proteins | sample 811231 | NCBI WGS metagenome assembly MDTE01 (sample SAMN05326651, study PRJNA326480) | marine metagenome | isolation source: seawater | place: Indian Ocean: Red Sea | collected 2010
GGAATACCATCTCCATTTCTGGATACCATATCAGAGAAGCAGGTTGTACCGCTGTACAAGAAGTCGCATTCACCATTTCCAATGCCCTTGAGTATGTTGACGCTGCACTGAGTACTGGTCTTGATATCGACAGTTTTGCTCCGAGATTATCGTTCTTCTTCAATTGTCACAATGACTTTTTTGAGGAAGCGTCGAAATTCCGTGCAGCGAGAAAATTATGGTATGACTTAATGAATCAGCGATATAGTCCAAAAAACCCTAAGTCGAGTAAACTCAGATTTCACACTCAAGTAGCAGGCGTAAGTTTGACAGCTCAACAACCCCTCAACAATATTTCAAGAGTAACTATACAAGCACTTGCAGCAATATGTGGTGGGACGCAAAGTCTTCACACAAACTCCTATGATGAAGCAATTGGCCTTCCAACTGAAGAAAGCGCTACGATTGCACTAAGAACTCAGCAAATAATCGCGGAAGAAAGTGGTGTTGCTGACGTTGTCGACCCTCTAGGAGGGTCATACCACGTAGAAACATTAACCCAGCAAATATATGACATGTCGATGTCCCAAATTGAGACTATAGAAAAGATGGGTGGTGCAATGTGTGCAATCGAAGAGGGATGGCAGCAACGAGAAATCCACAATTCGGCTTTTAAGCATCTCAAAGAGGTTGAAAATAACTCCAGAAAAATTATTGGCGTTAATCATGGAGTGATGGAAGAAAATATTCAGCACAAACCTATGGCTATCAATCCTGAATTAGAGAAATCACAGCATATGAAATTGAAAACTTGGCGGATGCAAAGAGATAACGACGTTGCGTTAGCATCACTTGATGAAATCACCAAAGCATGTAATTCAGATTCAAATTTATTCCCACTGGTCATTGACAGTTTGAGGAAGGGTTGTACATTAGGCGAAATAATGACTGCTATGAAAGAAGAATTTGGTACATGGATGGCGCCAAGCGGGTTTTGAGGTAAGCAAATGAAGCAAAAAATATACTTAGATCATATTGGGATAGCAACGCCAAGCCTTGACCTAAATGCGCCATTTTGGGAATTATTAGGTTTGGAAAACCATGGTGTAGACGAAGTCGTTGCTGAGCAAGGCGTTACAACTAGATTTTTTTCTACTAGTCAATTCACTGATAATTCAATGCCACCCAAAATAGAATTACTCGAGCCTACAAAAGAAGATACACCGGTTGGAAGATTCATTAAGAAAAGAGGTCCAGGAGTTCAACAAGTTTGTTTCCGGGTAGAAAATTTACTCGAAATGATTAGTACTATGATTGCAAATGGAGTTACAATGATAGATGAATCCCCAAGAATTGGTGCTGGTGGCAAAAAAATAGCATTTGTTCACCCCAAATCAACTGGTGGAGTCTTGGTCGAACTGACACAATATTAACATAAGAACAATAACCCATCTTTGGATAAATAGATTCATGCGAACTTGTATTGACCAATTAATCGCCCTTTCGCACATCGACGGACCTAGAGTAAAACGCGAGGCCAATTTTCTTGCTCGAAGGTTAGAAGTATTGAGGTTAAACAATAACATCACAAATGATGCTTTCCTAGATGCAGGTGCGATACAAGGTGCTTTTGAAATGATTGCAAACCTAATTGATATGGGAGTTCCGCAAAAAGAAATCCACTCACAACTCAGACAACAACTAACTAGGGCGCGAAGTATTGAATCTAAACATCCAGGACTAAACAATGCTATCGAAGAAGGGCGAGCGAGTTGAATTGTCAATGACAAGAACTCTAATGACTATTGAAAATGTATCAAAGCATTTTGGTGAAGTAGAAGCATTGAGAGATATTTCTCTCGAAATTAAATCTGGCGAGGTAGTAGGTCTAGTTGGAAGTAATGGTGCTGGTAAAACTACGTTACTGCGTTTAATGTCAGGAGTGTATAAGCCAACTAGCGGCACAGTATGCTTGGAAGATGGAACACCAGTTGATAAGATGCGACAGAAATTAGGTGTTGTCCCCGAATCAACAGGGCTATATTCTAGATTGACTGCATGGGAGAATATTCGTTATCATAGTCGAATGCACAGTATTGATGATAAAACATCGTGGAGCAGAACCTCCAGATTTGCCAAAGAATTGGATATGTTGGAAAATCTTGGACGGCACACTAAGGGCTTTTCACGTGGAATGAAACAGAAGACGGCACTCCTTAGAGCACTTGCCCATGGACCCAGTGTTCTTTTGCTTGATGAACCGACTGCCGGACTTGATATAACAAGTGCTAGAACAGTTAGGGCACTTGTAAAACAACTGAGGGATGAAGGTGGGACAATAGTGTATTCTACACATCACTTAGCCGAGGCCGAACAGGTATGCGATCGCATAATTATTATTCATAATGGAGATATACAAGCAGATGGTTCACCGAGTGACCTGCTAAATCAAACTGGAGATGAAAATCTAGAAGAAGCATATGTTTCGTTGACCCAAGAAAAGGCTAGGTCAAGAAATGAAGATTCTGAATCCGAAGGACGATTTACTCGTTGGTGGCGAACATTGTTCACACCTAAAACTCCTAAGATAAAAGCGGTGGTGAATGAAGATGAGTAATTCCAGCGTAAAGAGGGTCAAGGCTATTGCCAAGAAAGAAGTAATTGAATTCGCAAGAGACTGGAGAACAATAATGGCGATAATTGTAATTCCAATTCTAATGTTTCCACTTTTATTCATAATGTTCCCGTTACTGCTGGAATCTGAAGCTGCAGAATTAGATTCTCTTCAAGTTGATGTTGTCATTCAATCAAATGAATTACCTGTAGATTTACTACAAGAATTTAATTCTACATCGATATCAATTTCATTCGAAGGATTATCTAATAATACTACGCTTGCCAATCCGGGAAGCGATTTGGACCGTTTACGAAGTTTATCGATAGATGCGATACTCAGAATGGAGCAAAGAGGCGATATTTGGTATTATGCAATAATTCATATTTCCACTTCCGAGAGTTCACATGAAGCACGCTCCAGGCTGATTCAAGGACTTACACAATGGGAACAAAACGAAACTGAAAGACGAATAAATGCAGAAGGTCTTGATCCAGATTCTACGTTAAACCCTTTGCGTTGGGATGGAGAAATCTCCTCAGGTGATGTAGCAACTCAAGGTGAACAGGCAGGGATGGTGTTGTCACTTTTCATTCCTCTTGTTCTCGCAGTGTGGACTTTTTCTAGCGCAATACAACCGTCAATCGATATGACTGCTGGGGAGCGGGAAAGAGGGACTTTAGAGGCTTTACTGAGTTTGCCGTGTTCAAGAAATGAACTGCTAATAGGTAAATGGCTAGGTGTTGCAACCATTACAGGAGTTGGTGTGGTTTTACAAATTTGCGGGTTATTGTTTGCAATTGGTTATCTGGCTTCATCTAGTGTTATTGGAGTTCCTGACTTATCACTATCGGCAGTACTTCTGATTGTAATATCGATAATGCTTTTTGCAATAATGGTAGTTGCGCTTGAATTAGCAATTGCGATGCGCTCTCACAGTGTCAAGGAGGCGGGTTCAATACTTGGCCCAGCAATAATTCTAATTGTGTTCCCTGCACTGTTTACCCAAGTAATCAACTTGGATGGTGTGGAAAATTTCTGGTTCGCTGTACCTGTTGTTAATATCTTACTTGCATTGAGGGAACTACTAATGGATCGAGTAATTATAGAACATATTGCGATTTGGTTTGGTACCTCAGTAATTTATGCGGTGTTAGCAGCCTACTATGCTGCTAAACAATTTAGTAGAGAGGATATAGTCACGAGTTTGTCATGAAAACGCCTTAATTGCATCTCTAACAATATCAATAATCATGTCTATTTCTTTAGATGTAATCATAAAGTGAGGGGTAAATCTCAGAGCATTTATACCTCCGTGGATAACTCCAAGACCTCTCCTACGGCACCATGGCTCTACTGCATCAAATCCAACCACCGGGAATCTTTCAGGATCTAATTCAGCACTCAACAGTAGTCCAGTTCCTTGAACTTTGGTTATGGTTCCGGGTAATTCATCAGCCAAGAGTTTTAATTTCTCGACAAATTCCTTTCCGCGGTCCTTAATATTGGCGCGCAATTCTGGAGTAATTTGCTCCAGTACCGATACTGCCACTTCAAGAGCCCTAGGATTTGTGGTCATTGTATTACCATAAATCCCTACAACATACAATTCAGCTGCTCTTTCATTCATGCCTAATACAGATAATGGATATTGGCCAGCGTTAATCGCCTTAGACCACGTCTCTAAATCAGGGGCTTCTGAGTCTTGGAATCCTTCATAGTCTACAACAGAAAGACAACCTTGTCCACGAATTCCAGCTTGTATTGAATCTACAAGAAGCATAGAACCATGCTCATTTGTTAATTTTCTAGCTTCATCATAAAATTCACGAGAAATACATTGTCCCGGATTGCCTTCTCCTTGAACGGGCTCAACAGCAACGAGTTCAATGAAAAATTTCTCTTTTTCTGCCCTTGCAAATACCTCTCTCAACGATTCAACGTCATTAGCAGGCACCAATATCAAATTGTCTCTATTTTGGAAACTAGCAAGATTGTTATCATAACCTGCTTTGCAAGAATGTGAAATTTGAGCCGGCCTATCTGTTCGCCCGTGAAAGCTTCTAACAATTGAAACCATTTTAATCGGCATCCCCTCATATCTTCCACCTGCTGAAGTATGCCTCATTGCATTAACATCGGCAATCCTCAGCGCAACTGTAACTGATTCCGATCCGCTATTCATGCAAATGAATTTGGAAAATGGACAACTGCCTCTAGAATAGCCTAATTCAGCCTTCAATGCATCGGATAAGCGCTTATGACTAAATGATGGAGTCATGACATTTGCCATAACCCAGTTCTCTGACATAGCGGAAATAACGGGATCAGGTCCGTGTCCGGCACCAAGCATACCGTATCCGCCGTTATCATGAATAACAGCCCCGTGAGAGGTAACAATCCAGGGGCCCTTCCCCGATAATGCTACATATGGATTAACTGTGGCGGGAGCATAGAAATTAACTATGTCATCTTGTAGTTTTTCTATGAGCAAGGATTCTTCAAGCAACAGCATAGATGAGTCTGAGGATTCTCTGATTCGCATGTGATTTCTATAAGCCTCTTCTATGGCTATTACAAGCTTTTCATCTGTCTCACAAAAACTCAAAATCACCTCATCAGGCAAGCCCCAAGTATCCATTTCACCAGTCTCTGATCTGATTTCATGGAGTAAAGAAAGTACATTATCGGCCAAAACTATACTCTTCATCAGCATATCTCGATTGGCGGAGACTATTCAACATTCGCTTTTTTATATTGAAAATCCCTAGATTTACGACTAAAATATTACTATAATAATACTATACGAATATTAATTAATGAATGAATTTACCACCCATCATGCCTAAGGTATCTTTGGACATGCCTGCCGAAATAATCGGTGACCTACGACTACACGTTGGGGACGACAGGAAATTCATCAGTTTAGCTGATGCGATTAGAACTGCTTGCCGTAAACTCCTAGATCAGTTGGATGATATAGATATGAGGCATGGAAGAAAAAATGGAGTTGAACCAGATGACAACTAAAGACGAAGCAATGGATGCTGTTGGAAAATTACTGTCTTATTTGGAAGCAGATAATCAACGTGAAGGGTTAAAGAAAACGCCGCAAAGAGTAATCGAGTCATGGGATGAAATTTTTTCTGGCTACAAAGAAGACGCCAAGGATATCTTAGATGCAACTTTTAATGGTGAAGGTTATGATGGAATCGTTTTGTTGCGAGATATAGAGTTTCATTCCACCTGTGAACATCATTTGCAACCATTTAGCGGTAGAGCGCATGTTGCTTACATACCCGTCGACAGGATTGTTGGAATAAGTAAACTATCTAGAATTGTAGACATGCATGCCAAGAGATTACAAAATCAAGAGAGAATTACCAAGGGTGTAGTAGATGACTTAGAAAAGCACCTATCTCCACTTGGAGCGGCTGTAATCGTTGAAGCGTCTCATGGATGCATGCGCTGTCGAGGGGTCAAAAAACAAAATGCTGTAATGACGACTTCTGCAATGCGCGGGGTTTTCTTTGAAAAACCAGAAGCGCGACAAGAACTAATGCAATTGATACAGTCTGGTCCATTGTGAGGGATTATATGGCAACATATCCTATAGTTGAGATATTTCACTCCGTGCAGGGTGAGGCATTTCACTCGGGCGTGCCACACGTATTCATTCGCTTTGGTAATTGTAATTTAAGATGCGAATGGTGTGATACAAATTTTCTCGAGTATGAAGAAATGGAATTAGATGATATTATCGATGAGGTCTTGAAGTATAATTGTAAAAGGGTGATTTTTACTGGAGGAGAACCTTGTTTGCAAGATTTGAAAACTATAGGAAGTGAACTGAAAAAATACGGCATCAACTTATCAGTTGAGACTAACGGCACCATAGAAGTACCAGAATTGATTGACTGGATTTGTGTATCACCTAAAGATCAGGTATATCCAAATAGCAAGATTATTCAAAGAACTGGTGATGAGTTAAAAGTAGTATATTGTGGCCAAAATCTATCTATGTATGATGATTTGAAACAAGGATTCACTCACCACTTCATTCAACCGTGTTATATCGAAGCTGAAAGTATTGAACAAAATGGAGCAAATTTTGCTGTAGTTGAAAATCTCGTAAAAGAAAATCCTGGCTGGAGATTGTCACTGCAAACACATAAATGGATGGGTGTTGATTAATGAAAAAAGCGGTTATGGCATTAAGCGGTGGCATGGATTCCACATCTCTGTTACTTCTACTTATCAGGGAAGGATATTCGGTTAGCTGCATTTCATATGAATACGGACAAAAACACCGTATTGAAGTTGATCGAGCAAAAATGAATATTGAATACTTAAAGTCAAATGACTTCTCAGTTGAGCACAAAGTAGTTGATTTATCTAGTGCAATGACAATTTTTAGTAGTTCTCTAATTTCGGGTGGCGAAGAGATACCGGAAGGACATTATGAAGAGGAACAAATGAAAGCAACAGTAGTACCAAATAGGAATGCTATTTTCACATCAATTCTTTATGGATATGCTCTTTCAATAGCATCTGATTCGCGTGAAAATGTAATCATTGCACTAGGAGTTCACTCAGGTGATCATGCCATTTATCCCGATTGTAGGCCCGAATTCTATAACTCATTAGAGCATGCTTTTAGCATAGGCAACTGGGATAGTGAACTCATTAAACTGCATTTACCGTACATCGACGGAGACAAAGAATCAATACTTAGGGATGCACTGCAGTCCTGTGAACAATTAAGTCTAGATTTTGATTTGATATTCTCAAATACAAATACATCATACAACCCAGATGAACTGGGGCGTAGCTCTGGTAGAAGTGGAGCAGATGTTGAAAGAATACTCGCTTTCAACGCAATTAACAGACAAGATCCAGTAGAATATGTAGATGAATGGAGCATAGTTTTAGACAATGCTCTTGAGGTTGAAAGAAAATATAAGGATGAATATTACAGAGAGAAATTAACTGAATTACAATACATGGTCACTAGACAGTCCGGTACTGAAAGACCATTTACTGGTAAATACAATTCTGAAAAAAGAAAAGGCGTTTACAAGTGCGTCTGCTGCGGACATGAACTTTTCACTTCGAACAGTAAATATGATTCTGGGTGCGGTTGGCCTGCATTCCACAGTGAACTGAACACTGCCGGTATTACAAGAATAGAAGACTATAGTATGGGGATGATTAGGACTGAAGTTAGATGTTCTAAATGTGATGCTCACCTAGGGCATGTCTTTAATGATGGTCCAGCAGCCTATGGTGGAGAGAGGTACTGTATCAATTCTGCAGCGCTAGATTTTGAGGTGGATGAAGAATGACCAAATTTTCGTCTTCCAAGAAGTATGGGCATGAAAGAGGACTTTCAGCAGCATTCCGCCAGTGGAGAGCGGATAGTCACTGCAAATTCATGCATGGCTATTCCTTCGAGTTCGAATTTGTGTTTGGAGCAAACAAGCTAGACGAAAACAATTGGGTAGTTGATTTTGGTAGTTTGAAGGGCTTAGAAGCATGGCTAAGACTTAATTTTGATCACAAAACATTAGTCGCAATAGATGATCCCATGTTCTCGTTTTTCGAAGAACTACATCAAAAGGGCGTTATTGATATGGTGCAAGTGGAAGCAACAGGATGTGAAATGTTCGCCAGTATGGCTATGGAATTTTCGAGTGAATTTATTCTAGAACTTACTGAAGGTAGATGCTGGGTTGAAAGTGTCACGGTTAGAGAACATGGAGCAAATAGCGCGATATGTCGAAGAACAAATGAATAGATTATTGTTAATCCTCTTTTGAACCGGGTTCAATTTTCCTACGTCTTTTACTAAGCCATTCATCATTACCGGCTACAAATTGAAGCGCTGTAGTTGCATCCAAAATACCACCAACCATCCTAGTGGCCTCATCCTCTGTTGGCATAGATAGCATTATTGAACGGATCAATGAATTTTTGAAACTATTTTTTCGCTCTTCATTTCCAGGCAATGAATAAGACATTTCCTCTATTGCCTTCACTAGAATACCGCGTAGGTTTTCACTTATCGAGCGTTCCAATGGTACGATATCAGGAATGCTACGATCGCTGCCTTGATTGCTTAAAACTCGATTTTTATGTAACTCATAAACCAGTGCATTGACGGCATGTGATAGATTTGCAATGGGGTAACCCTCCCACGTGGGAAGTGTGACTAGAAAATCGCACCTGTCGAGGTCTTCAGTAGACATTCCTTTGCCTTCCTCGCCAAAAATCAATGCTACCTTTCCATTGAAGACTTCAATTCGTTGAGAAAATTCCCAGGGGTATGTAAAATGTCGAAAAACTGTTTTATTTCCGACTTCTCTTTTACCTGAAGTCCCGACTACCAGCGAACAATCCATTACCGATTCTTCTAGTGAACTGTATGTTTGACAATTATCCAGAATACTTCCAGCATGTTTAGCGCGGTTTCTTGCTTCTATATCATCGACGTCACAAGTAGGATTTACCAATCGTAATTGATCATAACCATAGTTAAGCATACTCCGGCAAATTGCTCCGAGATTTCCAGGGTGTGAGGTCCCAATGAGGATTATTACCAATTCATATGATGATTTGGGGAGTCGGATTTTTTGTCTATCGCCCATTAGTATCCTCACCCATTCATGAAATCAAGAACCCATCTAGGGTCGCATGGCTGATAAAGGAAAAATAAGTATCCCCCTTCCTCTCTATCTTCCATTACCAATGACCTTTTTCTAACAGAATGTTTCGTTTTAAGAAACTCAACTAAGCGTTCCAACTCTTCTTTATCTTCTGAGTGGATACTGACTGGGTTTCTATCCCAATCTACGCGCACTGACACGCAAAACCCTCACTAGTCTACTCGGCGTTGTAAATATCTAGTGACGTAACCGGCAATCCAGTTTCTAAGTTTCTTGGAATTGACATCGGTCAGTTGTGATACAACTTTCTTATTATGCTCGAAATCTTCAGTGAACTTTTCTCTGTGTTGTTCAACAAGTGTAATTGCTCTAATTTTGATAAAACTTGGTCTAATATTTCCCATTCTAATCACTCCTCAAATAGCTTTACCTCAATAGGGAATTCGGGGTCATCGTGTCTAATGACCTGAAGTCTAACCTTTCTGGGTGGATTTTCGATGCCACGAGACCAAATGTATTCATTGACTGAATTATCAATATATACGGTTTCGTTTTCCGTGACTTTCAAATGTTGAATAACATGATCCTTGATTATCTGCATAGCCCTTGGAGCTCTCTTGAAGCGAGTAATGTTCCATGCATTCCTAAGCGGGACAATTAGTTCTGATTCATTTGGTCTAGCCATACATAACACCTCATCGTTGCAGTTTACTGCGTCTCCAGTGATGTCGCTTAGGATGCGATACTGTATTTCTATCGGTCTTCAACATGACCCATACTGGGACACGTCTGTTCTGTTTCTGTACCTTCATTAGGCGTATTTTTTTTGCTGCTGGTTTATTTCTTGACATTTCGAGCACCTTCTCAGATTCTTCGGATGGACGCACTATGGCGGCTCTTGGATTGTGACATGAGTAATTTTTTCAATTGCTCATCGGACATTGGTGGAGTAAAAGTTTGATTCTCAAATAGTTGTAAAATGGTTTGTTTTATTTGCTCGCTTCTCTCGGGAGTTGCAAGTGATATGGTTGCAATTCTTGACCTCGCTTCTGGAGTCAAAAGCTTCTTCATAGCGGAGTCTAAAGCATTTTTTTCAACTGCTTTTTTCTGTGCTTCGATTTCTGCATCTAATTGTTGATTTGCTTGAGCTTCTAGTTGCTTTTGTAGTTCAATTCTACGTTGTTCTCTGATTTGAGCCAGTTCCCTATCATTTGAAACCGACATACTAACCACCTAATTCACGCCCGTTAATACTTTGAAAGTCCCGGATACATCTCTTCTGCTTTAGATCTGTTAGCATGGGCGATGGAGTCCAATAACTTGTGTCCAGATGATGTGATTCTACGACCTGAATACAATTGTTGCTTTCCATCTTCAGAGTCGACTTCCTTGGTAGGTACCTTTTCAACCAAACCAACAGATTCAAGTTGTTGAAGAGCAGTTCTAATGACATTTCTAGATGCAACTCCAGGTGTATTTGGCATTGCTCCGTTGTCTTGAGAGCCCCCATATGTTTGTGCTAATTGAGTAACACCAATCGGCCCTTCTCTAGCGACTTTGCGAAGAATTGAAGCCGCTCTCAAAAACCACCAATTAGACTGGGTAGGTGGTCTCTCTCTAGATGCGCCAGTTTTAACAAAACTAGACCATTCTGGCGCTTCCATGCCCTTTGTTTCAGACAGATGGTCTGCTAAGGCAGGTATAAGTAAATCTGCAGGAATATCATAAAAGGTAGTCATACGCACACACCGAGCATTTTGCCGACTAAACCCCCCTATATGAAAACAACGGGTGAATAATCAAAATATCGTGATACCAAAGCGACAAATACAAGTCTTGATGAAGGGGCAACAATTGCACACATCATGCAGAAGGCTTTGGCCCAGAATCCCAACTTGATAAGGACTCTTTTAGGGCTATCATTTACGTTGATATTTATTCTTGCTTACGCAGTCTATGGGGCAACTGTTTCCCCATCCTACTACCTGTACCAAACAGATGCTGAAACCACAAATCACGATGTAGGCCAATCTAGCTCAATATACAATGAACAAACCAACACCACAACTTGGTACTGGGATGTCTCAGCAGACGGCGTAAATCTAACATGGGTTAATCTGACAGCAACTGAGTTATCCGATGATTCAGTAGTTAGGTTAAGCAACAGTGCCGGATTATTCAGTAACAGATTACTCGGTGTTGCCGATGCAGATAAATTCAGCTGTGAAGAATCATGTTACAAGAATTCAACCCACGAGGCAACCAGTGATGACGGCTCTGATGTAAGTATCTATTCGATGACGACAACTGACCCAGGGCGCAGAAATAACGGGACAGTATATGCTAAATCACTGAATGATGCTACCGAAAAAGCGCAGGATATAATAGAATACGAACACACCCCCTCTACTATCAGGATCGAAATAATTGAAAAAGGAGAAAGACAGACATCTCCAACAATTTTCCTGACAACTGTGAATGAAGATTTTTCATCAATCGAAGTATTCTCAATAGATACTGCTACGGAATTTCTATGGGCTCTAGCTGCAGTTGTAGGGTGCTTCTCAATGGTATTAATTCCTTCATTTGGATTATATTTTGCATCTAGGGCAAAGGAAAGGAACAATGAGCTTAAATTGAAGCTAGCAGAGGAAAGCGTCGAGAAGGAACTCGAGCAAGAATAATTTCCATTGTTCTCATATAGATTATATGTCTTGCATTAAACGATGCGCAGAAGTAGAGTTGTTTCAGCAGTTCTTCTCGCAACACTAATGTTAGGATTTTTACCTTCATTTGCAGATGAAGGTTTAGATCAACAAAATATCAATTACGCTTCACGGGCAACAGGAATAGACCTTAGTATTCAAGATATCTCTTTTAGCTATTCCAATTCAGTCGACCAGCAAAAGTATCAGATGTTCTCATCGAACAGCCCGATAACCGGAAGGCCTGACAGTTTATTTGTAGTTGACACTGTGATTAACATACCAATCATAATAGAATTTAATGTCCAAAATTTAGGCACTAGCAGCTCAGGAAACTTCGATATAAATCTTGTAATCTCACACAACGAATATGATAATTTTGAATTACATAACGAATCCGTTCAGTTGAACTCAATTAATGGCGGTGGAAGCACTACTGGCCAAATTACAATCACGCCCAAATATTCAGGTAATCATTCACTCATTGTTTATCCAACACTAATCTCAACAACCGACGATAATCCGAATAATGATCAACTTTCAAGTACTTTTACCGTCGCATCCAATTACTATAATTGTGATGATTTAACATCATGGACTGTCGGTAATGAGTGGGGAACTAGCATCGATACTTTTCTATCTCAAGGTTCTGCATGCCACCTAGGAAATGGCCAGAATTCGGCGTACTCAAATAATCTCAATAGTGCTTTGATTACACCGATTTTAGATATGTCAGATTCAGTTCAAAATCCCCTACGCACCAATGGCATTTCATTTTACTATACTGGTAGTATATTGCCTGGAGATATATTGAGAATTTATGTAAGCGACAGTGTTGGAGTGTGGAATGAAATTGCAAGTGTAACTGGTACTGTAGACCAAGTTTTGACAGATGGGGCTAACTGGCAAACTTGGAGTGTTAACAATATGGGCTTTAGTTCTCCGTTAATTCCTGTACAAACGCAATTTTTCCATAGCCAAACACAATTTAAATTCGAATTTACTAGCGATGCCGCGAATAATGATATTGGAATTTGGATGGATGAAATTGTAATAGTCTATGACCAGAAAGTAAAACCAGAAGAATTTGGATTATCTGTAAGTGGTGTATCAAGTATCGGTTCAGTCCCCGAATCCTGGGGCAAGGTAACTATTGAAATGACAAACTTAGGCAACATCACTGAAACATTTATTCCATCTACTGTAGGTCTTCCTAATAATTGGAATTTGTACTACTCATATTCTACAGGCGTGAGTATTAATCCGTCTTATGGGATATTACTCGAACCTGGTGAGAAAAAGCAATTTGATATCAACTTCCAACCGGATATTAATGCTACTGTAGGACTTTATCAAATTATTTTCAAGGCCTCATCAAGCCAGTATAATACTATAAATTCACAACTAAGTATCCAATTGGAAGTGATACCTGATAGGATTCCGGATATCCAGCCACCAAATCCAAACCCAAGTTGTCCACCAGGCACCACTTGTACATTCACCGTAGCAATCGATAATATTGGGGGGGCATCAGACGTCTTTGATTTGTCAATTAATTCTCAAATACTTCCAATAGGCTGGAGCGTTGCCTTTGGGTGGTCACAACCAACGAGCATTTTGTCAACTCCAGGGATAACTCAGGATATTCTCATGACATTCACCGTTCCTAGCGACTCTGTCCCCGACAGTGTTGGCAAATTTGAATTGATTGCCAGATCGCAAAATGATTCTTCAAGAGTAGATGTTGAAGAAATTGACTTGACTGTTTCCATGGTTAGTATTGCGGAAATCATAATGAATGAACAAAGTATAAACCAGAATTGGAGTATTAACCCTGGTGAATCTAGGACTATATACTACACTGTTTGGAACAATGCAACAAGTCAAGACATTTTTACTCCATCCGTCGAGGTTCGAGATTTAGGGCAATGGATAATTGAGGAACCCAAACAAAATATGTTAGTAATTAATTCTGGAAAAACATCCGCCTTCAGCATTACAATTACTGCACCTTTACAAGCTCAACTTGACGATATATGTCCTAAATTGACTCCTGTTGTGACTTCAGCAAGAAGTGGAACAGAATTTACCGGTTTAGAGTTCGATGGGATAGAAATTTCACGGCAAGACGACTTATCGATACGTATTATTGAAGATCTGACAACACTGACTCCAGGAGAAGATAACAGAATAGATGTAGAGATTGAAAATAATGGAAATGGACCATCGATGGCAGAAATAAGTATAATCGGTATTCCTGAAGACTGGACATGGTATATGGAATCACAAAACCAAACAATTTCAAATCCGATCTCACTCAGTGCAATCTATGACCTTGATGACATTAAACAGATATCTATTTTCATATCGCCACCTTCCAAAACATTAGCAAATTCATTATTTCAATACACTATATCTGTCAGCTCATATAGTGGATTCGAAGACTTCAACATATCAGATAACAATGTTGAAATTATTTCGACAATAGCGACTAAAAATAATCTATTCATAACTAATAATGATTCTACCATCTTTTCTGGGGCAGGAAATACTACTTTTGTTGTAGCAAATTTGGAGAACCAAGGCAATGTTTTCGCCAGTGATGTCATGGTTAGGGCGAAATTAACAACTATCGGAAATAACCTTGATTTCAATCCATATTTTACCATTTCAGATAATGGAATAATTTATTCAATGGACAAATATCAGAGAATTTCACTGGACATAGGTGAGGTACAGGAACTTAAAATAAGGTTCACAATACCCGAATTTGCCGAAATTGGCACTCAAATAATAGTCAGTTTCGAAATTCAAACAATGGGAGAAAATGGGCCGGAGTTTGAACTATCAGAAACCATGGTAAAGGTTGACTACAGAAGATCATTGGAATATACAGCACACTCTAATTCTAATGAAGTCATTGGTGATGGTAATTCAGGAATTATGTTGCTTAACCTTACATCCAAATCTACGTTATCTGAAACATATTCAATAACTGCAGTGTTGCCAGATGATTGGCAGGCACTGTGCGGAGGCATTATCCTAAATTCCACAGGTTATCAGGTTGATATGAATGCAGGATATCCAAATGAGCAGTTTACATCGATAATGTGTGAGGTTTTTGCGCTTGGGGGAAATAATCTAGGGGAAGTTACATTTACGATAAAAAATAGTGATTTAACAATTATTGAAAATGTTTCGAGAAGTTATGAGTTCGAAAAATCAACTACTGAATCGTTTAATATTTCGACAAATATGATTGCAGGTAGTATTGCTGTGATACTTGGAATGGCCGTCATAAGTTTAATTTTAATTAGAAAAAGACGTAATGATGCTGGTTTAAATTCTGAAGATTTTGATGATTTAGAAAAACCGGTAAAAATGTCCGGCCCTCCAGTTTCTGGCCCTCCAATTCAGTCTTTTACTAATCAGCAAGATTCTGCTACTGTTGAGCAGTCAGTAGTACATCCACAAATTCCACAACCAATCATTAACCAAAACCAAATTTCGAGCGTTGCTATTGGTCCTCCTTTGCCACCTAGTGGATTGCCCGATGGTTGGACGCATGAGCAATGGAAATATTACGGTCAGAAGTATCTAGATAATCTAAACAATGGTGGATGAAATGGAATATCCAGCACTTTGGTACGGACTATGGTTTGTAATTTCTTTCTGTGGCGTGATGACTTGGTACCTAAGGAATTTTACTCAAAGAGTACAACTTACCAGATTCATAGCATTGTTGGGTGTTGTTTCTATGATAAGTATGGTGTTGTGGACATTTATTGAATTCTGAGGCATTAGTATGGAAATAGTTGGAATTGAACAACACCCTATGAAAGATAAGTACCCATGTAGATTGCCAGTATGGTGGGGATATATTGGTGAAGCTGGTTCACATCCTAACATGAATGGAATAACAGGTAGGCGGGTTTTTTTGAGGATCCAAAAAAGGTTCAATAGATTAGAAAAGTTTCTTGCTAAATTATTAAGAGCTCCTAAAGAAGTTAGAAGACCCCTTGATTCTATGAATAGCCTGTTGTGGGAATTATGCAACGGGAAAAATACTTTTATGGAAATTTGCATAATTCTTGATTCGGTATTCCATGAAGATATTTCACCAGTTGTAGAGCGAACCCGAAGAGGGGTTGAGAACCTAAAAAGCCAAAATTTGTTAACAATATTAGATCAACAATTTACCGGAAAATGGGATATTCGAAGTGGAAAAACTCCAATTAACCAAACACTGGGAGAATTAGATTCTGAATTAGGAATCGATACCGGGGAGGAATAATTAGATGCCGAAAGGTTCCCAAACAAGGCGTAAGCCTATACCGTCACTTCTATTTTCGCGAGATGCTTTATTTCTTGCTGAACTTCTAGTTGAATCACTCTCTGTAAACCAACTACCTCCACGATGAACTTTTACATCCGAACCAACAATTATTCGTGCGTCCTGTGATGAATCTTTATCATTATAATTAGCGGTGAAATCATCTTCACACCATTCCGAAACATTACCGTAAATGTCCATAATACCCCATTCATTAGGTTTTTTTTGACCTACAACATTTGGAGTAGCTCCTGAGTTGCCCGCATGCCAACCATAGTCATTTAAGTTTGAATCCAGATTACCAAAGCACCACTTAGAATTAGTCCCTGAACGCGCAACATACTCCCACTCAGATTCTGTTGGTAGCCTCCAAATCCCCTTCAACCCAAGATTAACTACATCTCTAGTAAGTTCATTCAGTTTTGAAATGAAAATCTTACAGTCATCCCAAGAAACTCTTTCTACTGGCTGGAGTCCTGAACTCCATCCTTCTGAAAATTTAGAAGGGTTAGAATCCATAATGGCTGACCAGTGTGCTTGTGTAACCAATCTTTCACCAATAAAGAAAGGTCTGGTAATTGCTACTTTGTGAACAGGGAGTTCTCTAATTAAGCCGTCACCAACAGAGTCACCCATAAGAAATTCATCAGGTTCAATCAATAAATAATTTCCACCAAATTCATCAGAGAAACTCGGTCTAGGCATTAAATATCCACCATTATGACAATTTTTTACTAGTTTCAATTACTGAATTGACCAATTTTTCTAATCTCTCAACAATATCAGGATCTACTAAATTCCCATCTTCGTCAAAAGCATCCTTAACCTTACCTATGGCTAATTGCTCAGGTACAGGCCATGCATGTAACCATCTTAGCATTATTCTCATGTGGTTTAGGGTGTTTGAATTTTGAGCACCACCTAATGTGGACATTAATCCGAAAACCTTTCCCGATACATGCTTAGAATAAAGCCAGTCAAATGTATTCTTCATTGCACCTGACATTGTACCGTGATACTCGGGTGAAGAAACTAAAAAAGCGTCACACTGGGAAGCCAACTCTTGGAATTTCTTTACGTTTTTATTTTCCCAACAGCCGTCTTCACCGACTAGAGGCAAGGGGTCCACATCTAGATCCCAGAATATAGTTTCAGCACCTAAATCTCTAGCAATATCAAGTGCGAGATTTACAAGCATTCCACACTTTGATGATTCACGAAATTCACCACTTAACCCTAGTATCTTCATTTTTCTCACTATACTTCCCAAGTTGGCGCGGTTATTCAATGTAAGTATTTGATAATGCAACCATAAGCAAGGCTTAAGCGGGATAGGTTATACCAAAAATTGATTCCCATGACTGAGAGTGTAGATTCCGAACTAATTGAAGACATAGATGGGGATGACGATATTCAAAATCAAGTTCAACTTCAGTTGATAATAGGAGAAGAATGTTCCCGTAATGACGATCATAAAGGTGCATTAGCAGCATTCAATAAAGCAATTTCACTAGATCCATCATGCGACATGGCGTGGTTCAACAGAGGAGTGCTCCTAGAAGCTCAACAAGACGCTAGGGGTGCAAGGCAAGCATTCCAAATATGCTTAGATGTCAATCCTAAACATGCTCCAGCCACTGCAAACCTATGCATATTACTAGAAAGAATTGGAGATATTTCAGGCGCATTTGAAATGTCAATGAAAGCACTAGAATTCTATCCCGGACATCCAGCAATTCTCGAAGTGAAACAGAGATGTGAAGGTAGTTCAGAAGCAAAATCTATTGAACAAATGAAACCCGTTGTCACTGAGGATTCCTTCAAACAAGACGACCTGGTAACAGCGATGACTGATGCTGGAATTGAAGATGAAGATGCAGTACTTGAAGAGGCTGTTTATCATGATGCTGATGACAATAAAGAGTTAGACCTCGGAGAACTTCGTTCTGCTGCAAATGTTGTTGCTGCTAAAGAAAATATCCAACAAAGAATAGAACTTGTTCAGCCTGTTACGGAATCAATTCCTGATGAGATCCCAGATGTGAATATTACTGAACCTGAACAGATCGACATGGATTCCCTTGTTGAAGAAGCCACCGAGATGATTAGAAATAATGACCCTGCATCGGCATTAAAATTATTGAAACCCTATTTGAAAAATGAAGCATCAAATCATGCTGCATCCTGGAGAATTGCTGGTGGGGCGATGGCACGATTAGATCTTAATGACCATGCTTCTTCTGCTTTAGAACATGCCCAAAAGCTAGATCCTTCAAATTCAAAAGGTTGGTTTAATTTGGGTTCTGTTAAGCAACGCTTGGGGAACTTAGAAGAAGCAGGGACGTGCTATGCAAATGCCTTGAGAGAGGACCCCAATTACCTAAAGGCAGCCATTAAGTGGAGCGATACATCAAGACAAATCAATGATATCGAGGGTTACTTAGCATCAGCAACTGTAGTTACTAACTTAGAGCCAGATAACCCTATTAAAATGGAGTTGGCAATAACACTTATTGAACTCGCTGAAGGTGAATCCGAAGTTCTAGAATTAAGCAATGGCTTACCACCAACACTTCCAGCAGGTCCCGAATTAGCGGCAAATGCAATTGAACTACTTGGAGAGGGGAAAACAGAATTGCATGCGAGAGGATATACTGCAATGAATAATCATGTTGAATCTGTAACAATTTGGAAATCATTGATTCAAGACCAAAAAGAAAATCCTATTCTATGGCGAGGATTATCCAAAGCATTGTATGCTGCCGGTGACACAGAAACTTCTGAAAGATGTAGATTAAAGGCTGAAGCATTGGACAAATCTTCACAAAGTAACAATGAAAACTCTGTTCCTGCACCATTTACCAACTCTAGGCCCAATGACAATATTCCGGCTAATATTCAATCCGAAATTGCATCTCCAACAACTGAAGAGCAAAATACTGCAAATCAGATTTTACTAAATCCAATTGCTTCTAGGCCAAGTGAAGAAGTTCAAGCTATTCCACAAGCCAATCCGCAAGTCGATCTAGCCAAGGCTGCCCTTGATGTTCAACAAAATTCACTTGTCTCAGAGGATTTTAAAAATCCAGTATCAAATGCAGTTTCCAACCAAGATATATCTTGGTATAACCAAGGAGTGGCTCTAATCGAAGCTGGCAAATATAGTGAAGCATTGTCATGCTTTGACAGAGCACTTCCGTCATTTGCTAACGATGACGAAATGGTGATAAGAATACTGAATGGTCGGGGAAATGCATTTTACTATCTTGAAAATTATCCTGCTTGTGTTGAATCCTACCATCAAGCAATGTTAATACGACCCGAGGATGTTAGAGGAAAAACACTGTATAACATGGGGACAGCGTATGCTGAAATGGAGAGATTCCAAGATTCGATTAAATGTTTTGAACAGGCGATTCCTCGAGGTTTAACCAAAGAAGAAATAAAACGAACTAAAGACCAAATTCGCAGGTGTAATATATTGTTAAAAGAACAAATTAAAAAGCAAAAGAGTAAGTGATTGAATGGAAGATTCTAATTTCCAAGTTATTGAAAAATTTATTGAGGCTGGTTTGGATGAAAAACAAGCCAGGTTAGTAATTGACTTGGCAACGCAACCTCCTTCTAAGGCTAGTGAAATTGGCAAAAGAGTTGGAATTTCTAGAATGGATGCATATAATTCCCTTCGGAAATTGCAAGAGCAAGGACTTGTCAAAGCAACACTGGATAAACCAATCAGATTTTTTGGAATGAAAATCGAAGAAGTATTTGAGCAAATAATACGGATTAAAGAAATGGATCTGAGAAGAATTCAACAGAACCTCGAAAACCTAAGTAACAATATGGATATTCCAATAATGTCTGTCGACCAATCAAATGATGAAGATTCATTTTCTGTGCTGAAAGATAGGCACACAATTATGGCTACCATAGAATCGGTTGTTTCAGAAGCTGAAAGCCATGTTTGGTTGCTACTCGGAAAATGGGGCATTCTACACTTGTTGCGCTCAGGTGCAAAAAGTTCGGTAGAAGACGCTATTTCAAGAGGTGTTGAAATAAAAATAGTTGCTTCAGTTGATAAGAGAACAATTCGTTTCTTCGATGGATTGGATGATAAAATCGAAGTTAGGCATCACGAAGACTTTAATCTAAACGGAGTATTCGTAGATGACGAAGTTGGAATTCAATTTGTGAATACTGAAGAATCACCAACTGGCAGAGGGAAAGAAGACACGGCCATTCTAATTGAATCAGGAATGCTTCTTTCCGCACAAAGTGAATTACTGAAAATACAGTGGGGCGCAGCAAAATCATATCTTTCCATACGTAGTAAAATTCTAGATGGAGTTATGACAGAACCACTGAAATTATCGCTAGGGGAAGGTTCATTTTATCAGCATTTTAGAAACTCATTGCTAGACGGAATGGCATTGAAGTCGAAAACTAATGCTGTGCTGTCTAAATCTGGATCTGAGTTAAATTTACAAAATAATTTACAAAATCAAGCATTATCTGCATTGGGAATTGATTCAAGCATACTATTTGAGCACGTTGGTTCTAGGATCGGACAAGAGTTGGCTGTCAAATTGCAGCACATAAAAGATGATTCTATATTTTGGGATACAATAATTGGGGAGTGGCACGACATGGGTATGGGAGAAATAGAAATCGATCGACTCCCGCCAACTAAAATAATTGTTAAAGATGGATCTGCGTGCGGAGGTAACCCTGAATCATCACGATTTTTCTGTAACCTTGACGAGAGCGTCTTAAGCGGAATTCTTCAGGAAAGACATGGTTTGAAAGTATCAACTAGTAAACGTGAATGTACTAATGAGAATAGCTGTTCGTGCTTCTATCAAATCACATTTGTCGAATAAGTCGTTCAATAATAGCACAGGTTCATAGGTGAGAACCATTTAGCATTGTCATGGATTGCGGCACTTGTGAGACAACTGGACCCCTAGAATTGCATAAGCCTGAAGTAGTAAATGTTGATTTGTCAATATCAA
>MDTE01147605.1_pt1 | contig 21307 bp, 20 predicted proteins | sample 811231 | NCBI WGS metagenome assembly MDTE01 (sample SAMN05326651, study PRJNA326480) | marine metagenome | isolation source: seawater | place: Indian Ocean: Red Sea | collected 2010
GTGGGTCAGTTTTTGCAACTGGATTTGTTACATCATTGGCACCTATTACAAAAGCAACATCTGCATTAGCAAAATCATTATTTATTTCCTCTAATTCAAACACTTCATCATAAGGTACATTTGCCTCAGCTAATAAAACATTCATGTGGCCTGGCATTCTGCCGGCGACTGGATGAATCGCATAAGAAACCTTGATGTCATTTTTTTTTAAAGTGTCCACCATTTCTCTTAATGCATGTTGAGCCTGTGCTACTGCCATACCGTATCCTGGAACAATTATAACTGATGAGGCATTTTTCATCAAAAAAGCTGCGTCATCTGCATTACCACTTTTTACTGGTCTTTGCTCTTTTGTCGATTTAGTAGATGCATCTTCTGTTGCACCAAATCCACCTAAAATTACATTAAAAAAAGAACGATTCATACCTTTACACATAATGTATGATAGAATCGCCCCAGAAGATCCCACAAGGGCTCCAGTAATTATTAAAGCTGTATTTTCTAAAGTAAACCCAATTCCTGCAGCTGCCCATCCAGAATAAGAATTTAACATAGAGATTACTACTGGCATATCAGCTCCGCCAATCGGAATAATTAAAAGAAAACCTATTAAAAATGAAACACCCAATAATACCCAAAATAAATTTGATGATTGAGTTGAACATAATAAATAAATTAAAGCTATTATTGAAATCAAAATAATTGCATTAAGGGGATGCTGTCCCTTAAATGTAATAGGTGAACCTGACATAATTCCTTGCAGTTTTAAAAAAGCTATTATTGAACCAGAAAATGTAATAGCTCCAACTGCAGCTCCAATAGACATTTCAATTAAACTACCAAGTTTTATGTTTCCAGGTGATCCAAGATTAAAAGCCTCAGGATTTAAAAAGGCGGAAATGGCCACAAAGACGGCAGCCAATCCAACTAAGCTGTGAAATCCTGCTACTAGTTCTGGCATAGCAGTCATTGGAATTTTATAAGCAATAAATGCTCCAACAGAACCACCTATAAGAATAAAAATTAAAACAAAAACAAAGCCAGCTGAAAAATTACCTATTGATAAAAAAGTTACAGTTATTGCAATTATCATACCTAATATTCCAAACATATTACCTTGCCTTGATGTTTCGGGTGATGATAAGCCTCTTAATGCTAAGATAAATAATACTCCAGAAACTAAATAAAAAATTGCTGATAAATTAGCAGATATCATTATTTATCCTTTTTCTTTTTTTTATACATTGCCAACATTCTTTGAGTTACAAGAAATCCACCAAAAATATTAATAGCAGCAAGTGAAATTGCTAAAAAACCAAATAAACTTGAAGTATTAAATATACTATCACTTTCTCCTGATAAACCAGCAATGATAGCTCCAACTATAATTACAGACGAGATAGCATTTGTAACGGACATTAGAGGTGTGTGTAAAGACGGTGTTACACTCCAAACAACATAATACCCGACAAATATTGAAAGTATGAATATACTTATTCTAAATATTAAAGGATCTATTTCCATAATCTTATTTTATCAAAGTTTTATCTATTATTTCATCTTCTAAATTAATATTTATTTTTTTACCCTCTTTATCAAATAAATTTGAGACAAAATTAAACATATTTTTTGCATATAAGCTAGAAGCTGTAAGTGCTAATTTATTTAGAATATTACTTTCACCTATTATTTTAATACCATTTTTTTCCACAACTTTATCTACCTCTGTTAATGCGGTATTTCCACCTTGAATAGCAGCTAAATCATAAATTACTGAACCTGATTGTAAATTATTAATCATATCATCTTTAATTATTACTGGAGCTTTTTTTCCAGGTATTAAGGCAGTACAAATTACAATGTCGATTTTTTTTAAAGTTTCAGATAGTAATTCCTCTTGTTTTTTTTTAAAATTTTCTGAAGCTTCTTTTGCATAACCACCTTCAGTTTCTAAATTTTCAGATCCTTCAACTGTTAAAAATTTACCACCTAAACTTTCAACTTGCTCTTTAGAAGCCATTCTTACATCTGTTGCAAATACAATCGCACCCATTCTTTTTGCAGTTGCAATAGCCTGTAATCCTGCAACACCCGCTCCAACAACAAGAACTTTTGCGGCTGGAACAGTTCCTGCGGCAGTCATCATCATCGGTATTGCTTTTTCAAAATTTGCAAAAGACTCTATAACTGCTTTATAACCTGCAAGATTTGCTTGAGATGATAGTATATCCATAGATTGAGCTCTAGTTATTCTTGGAAGTAACTCTAATGAAAAAACATTAATTTTTTTTTTTGTTAATTCATCTAATTTTTCCTTGTTATTATAAGGATTCAAAACTCCAATTATTGTCTGATTTTCTTTTATTAAAGCGCTCTTTTCATCAGTAATCATTCCTACTTGAGTTATAATGTTTGAATTATTTAAAATTTCTTTATCATCTTTTGATATTTTCACACCAAGATCTAAATATTCCTGATCTTTTATACCTAAGTGGGATCCATAATTCTCACTTAAAGATATTTCAAATCCTAAAGAAGTATATTTTTTTACAATTTCGGGAGTGATAGCAATTCTTTTTTCGAGATCTTGATTTTCTAATATAGATCCAATTTTCATGAGATTAGTCTACAATAAGAAAATTGCCATTAGAACTAAAACAATTATAACAGCGACAGTTCCCCACAATACAAATTTAGTAAAATTGTTCCAAGTATTCTTATGGTTTTCATTATCCATAAAAAAATTATTTTTGACGGGCTTTAAATTTAGGGTTTGTTTTATTTATGATATAAACTCGTCCTCTTCTCCTAACCAATTTAGAGTTAAGGTCTCTTTTTTTGATAGATTTTAGCGAGCTTTTAATTTTCATATAAAAATTTCTAGCCGGCGACGTCCTACTCTTCCATGTCTTAAGACAAAGTACCATCGGCGCAGTAGGGCTTGACTTCCGAGTTCGGAATGGGATCGGGTATAACACCTACGCAAAAATCACCGGCGAGTTTTTATACCTTAATGATTTTTATTGTAAATACCTTTTTTTTAATAATGATGATTATAAAAAAATGCAAAATATAACGAATTTTCAAAAAAAAACTTAATAAAATTCTCTAAATCGATAGTGATCTCATTCTCAGATAAAATATAGCTTAGTTATATCTTTTATTCTTTTTAATAAAATCTTTAATATAATCTGATAACTGTATCTTTCCAAAATGTTTATAGATTTTATTTGTTGTACTAATATTCGTTAAAGCTGACGCAAATCTTTCACCTTTTCTAAATGGTAAGTATCTTATTTTTGATTTAAATAGTTTAGCAACTTCTTTGATCGAATAACTTTTCTTATTTGAGATACTATAAAATGTACATCTATTTTTTTTCCATGCTTTATAACAGATTTCAACAGTATCATTAATATGTGTAAATCTTCTTGATTGATTTCCCGGTCTAACAATTGGAAATGGTTTTTTATTAATATAGTGATCTTCAAATATTCCAATTACAGTAGCCATTTTGCCAGAAGTAATTTGTTTCGGTCCATATACATTATAAAAAAAAATTACCTCATACTTAAAATTAAACCATTTTTTTAAATTTTGAAGATATTCAAGGTTTTTGGATTTAGTAAAAGCATATGGAGATAGATCTTTATCTTTTCCTTTATTTCCTAAAGATGCTGAAGTTGCTGAATAAATTAACTTAATTTTATTTTTTAAACAAAAATCTAGAACTGCATGAGTTCCTATTGAATTAGACTGAATACATTTATTCATATTTAAAAAACTTTGATAAATTCTAGAAAATTCACCAAAATGAAAAATGACATTAATTTTTTTTTTATAAGGATTTAATATTCTAGATATATTTTTTGTGTGAGCTCTAATATATTTTACATTTTTATTTGAAATATGATTCTTTTTTTTTCCACATGAATAATCATCAATACTGATAATTTGAAATTTTGTTTTTTTAATTAAAAACTCAATTAAATTGGAACCAACAAATCCAGCTCCACCAGTGACAACAATAATTTTTTTCATTATTTTGAATTGATGATTAATTATACAAAATAAATGTATTTGTAAACAAAACCATAAAAAGATATACAATTTTTTATGAGTCAAATTTCTTTAATAATTCCTGCAAAAAAAGAGCCAAATGCTTTACCGATTGTCTTAGAAGAAATAAAAAAAAATAATTATGATTTTAATATTATTGTAATTCTAGATAAAAATGACATTGAAACATTTAATTCAATCAAAAATTTAGATTGCCAAATAATTTGGCAATCAAGAAAAGGTTATGGTAACGCAATAGTAGAAGGTATTAATCATTGTCAGACTAAATATCTATGTATTTTTTATGCAGATGGTTCCACTGATCCAAAATTTATTTTACCTATGCTTAAAAAACTTGAAGAAAATAAATATGATTTTATTTTTGGTTCAAGATACGAAAAAAATGCTTATTCATATGATGACAACATAATAACAAAAATAGGTAATTTTTTTTTTACTTTTCTTGGAAATTTTTTTATGAAATTAAAATTAACAGATATCTTATTTACATATATTCTCGCCAAGACAGAGGAAATTAAATCACTACAATTGAGTTCTGATGACTATTGTCTTTGTATTGAAATACCTTTTAAAATAAAATTCAATAAATTTAGATATTCTACATTTCCATGTGTAGAAAGAAAAAGATTTGCCGATAAAAAAAAAGTTAAAGCTTTCAGTGACGGTCTAAAAATCCTGATTTATTTTTTTAAAAAATACTTATATTTTATCAATAAGAAATAACGAGTTTTTGATAAAATTAACTTGTTTTTGAGTTATCTTTTTCGTATGAAGTCCAATAACAAATCCAAGTTGTTCGACAGTATTTGCTCCTTTGAACTTTTGTTTTTTTTTATTTAAAGAGTACAATTTTGTTGCTGGTTGATTAACAAATGATCCACTAATGACTGGTCGTGTTTGCAATCCCTTTTTTTCTATCATATTGATAAATCTTTTTTTTTTATGTTTTAAATTTGGATTTAAAAATATCGGAAAAACCATATAACTTGGTTTAACATTTTTGGGAACATCCAGAAAATAAAATTGATCATTCCATCTTATATCCTTTTTAAGACCCTCAATAATTTTTTTTCTGTTATAATGTCTATTCTTTTTAAAAATTTCTAATCTATTAAACTGACTGGATCCTATTGCAGCTTGTATATCAGTTGGACGTAAATTAAATCCTGAATTTATAAATATATATCTTGGATCTAAATTTGGAAATTTTTTTGAAGTTTTGATATCTCTAACCCATCCATGAGATCTTAATGATTTTAATATTTTATAGTCTTCAATATTATTGCAAACAACCATTCCCCCTTCACCTGATGTAATTTGATGAGAATAAAAAAACGAAAATGTGCCAAAATCTCCAAAAGTGCCCAAACTTTTATTTCTAAACTTAGCACCTAATGACTCACAATTATCCTCAATTAATATTATCTTTCTTTTTTCACAAAACTTTTTTAATTTTAATAAATTACTTGAAATACCTAAAACATTTATAATAACAATAACTTTAGTTTTAGAATTCACTTTTGAAATTACCTCCTCAACATCAACATTTAAAGTTTTTGGATTAACATCTACAAATTTAATTTTTAATCCTGCTTGTACTAATGGCCATAATGATGTTGACCAGCACAAGGATTGTATAATCGCCTGATCTCCTTTTTTAAATCTATTTTTTCTCCATGGATTACAAGAAGCAAAAGTTGCTAATAAATTTGCTGAAGAGCCAGAATTTACCATTAAAGCATATTTAGCTTTTAACTTCTTTGCAAACTTTTTTTCAAAAATACTCGTGTATTTATTCATTGTTATAAAACCAGAGCGAATTACTTTTATTCCCTCATCTAAGTCAGATTTATCTAAAGCATTTTCTAGAAGGTGATATCTGTACTTTTTTTTATTTAGTAATATCTTATAATCGTAATTATTTATTTTTTTCATTTTTATGATGATTTTTTAAAAAATGTTGAAATGTTAATTTGAAACCCTCTAGATAATTATTTTTTGGTTTCCATCCATATTTTTTTGCTAAACTTATATCTAAACATTTTCTTGGCATTCCATCTGGTTTTTTAGTGTCATAATTAATTTTTAATTTTATATTCATGAATTTCATAAGCATTTTAGCATACCAGTCTATTTGATAGTCTTTACCTGTACCAATATTTAAGAAAGGTTCTTTTATTTTTTTTTTCATGAAATAGACCACTGCATCTGCAAAATCATCCACAAACATGAGTTCTCTTTTGGCTTTACCAGTGCCCCAGATATTTAATTTTTTTTTCTTATTCTTTTTTGCTAAGTAAATTTTTCTTATTAAAGCAGGATAAAAATGAGAATTATTTAAATCAAAATTATCATTAGGTCCATAAAGGTTAGGGGGCATTAAACTTTTATAGTTAAGATTCAAAAAAAGACTATAATACTCACACATTTTGATACCCATTATTTTAGCTAATGAATATGCTTCGTTAGTCTCTTCAAGAGCTCCTGACAATAAATACTTCTCTTTCATAGGTTGTCTGCAATATTTTGGATAAATACAACTTGAACCTAGAAAAAACAAATTCTTGGTTCCTGCTAAGTAAGATCCATGTATTACATTATTTTGAATTTGATTATTTTCATAAATGAACTCATGTTTAAAACGAGAATTGAAAACTATCCCTCCTACTTTTGCAGCTGCCAAAATAACAAAATCAGGTTTTATTTTTTTTAAAAATTTGTAAGTTAAATTTTGATTTGTAAGATCAAGTGATCTTCTACTTTTCGTAATTATATTTTTGTAGCCATTTTTGATAAGACATCTTTTAATTGCTGATCCAACCATACCATTGTGTCCAGCTAAAAAAATCTTTATTTTCTTTTTAGAATTCATTTTTACTCTAGATTACTATACTCATGATCTATCATCTCTGTAATCAAAGTTTCAATCTTTATTGAAGGTTTCCATTTCAATTTATTTCTAGCTTTTTTTGCATCACCCAATAAAGTATTCACGTCAAGTGGTCTTAGATAGTTTTTATCACACTCAATAATTGCTTTTCCATTTTTATCATAACCTTTCTCTAAAACACCTTTACCTTTCCAGGTTATCTTTAAATTTAATTTTTTCGCAGTTAAATTTACAAACTCTTTAATCGAGTATTGAACTCCAGTAGCAATAACATAATCATCTGGTTTTTTTTGTTGCATCATTTTCCACATAGCAAAACAATAATCTCTTGCATGTCCCCAGTCTCTTCTTGCATTTAAATTCCCTAAAAAAAGTTTTTTTTGCTTTCCTTCTTTAATTTTACATAAAGCAGATACAATTTTTTTTGTTACAAAGGTTTCCCCTCTTCGAGGACTTTCGTGATTGAAAAGAATACCATTACATGCAAATATTTTATATGCTTCTCTATAATTTTTGGTAATCCAGTGAGCATATAATTTTGCAACTCCATAAGGACTTAATGGGTAAAATGGGGTTTTTTCATTTTGAGGTGAGTGTTGAACTTTTCCATACATTTCTGATGTGCCTGCTTGATAATATTTACATTTTTTTTCTAACTTATGAAATTTTATAGCTTCTAGTATTCTCAAAGCTCCTAGTGCGTCAGCATTTGCAGTGTATTCTGGTACTTCAAATGAAACTGCTACATGAGATTGTGCAGCAAGATTATATATTTCATTTGGTTTTGTTTTTTTTATGATGCTTGAAACTGATAAAGAGTCTGTTACGTCGCCATAATGCAGTCTAAAATTGTAATTTTTATCATGTGGGTCTTGATAAATATGATCTACTCTCAAAGTATTTATACTTGAGGATCTTCTTTTTACACCATGAACAATATAATTCTTTTTTAATAGAAATTCCGCTAGATAAGATCCATCTTGACCAGTTACACCAAAAATCAAAGCAGTTTTTTTCATCTTTTTTTATTTTATTAAATAATTTTTATCATCATCTTTCTAATTCAATTAATCCAATTTTAACACCAATTTTTTTTTTATTTACTATTTTTCTTAATTTTTTTAAATATTTCTTATTATGTCAACTTTATCTTGAGATTGAATAACTATAATTTTTTTTCATAAATATATTCAAAAGTTTTTCTAAAAGACATTTTATATTTATATATTTGTTTAAAATTATTATTTATCAATAATCTATGAATATCTCTAAAAGTGTAATCTTTCTTCAACATATCATCGTAATGATGTTCAAACATTACAAGTGAAACAATCGATAATTTTGCCTCTAAACCTTTTAAAACATTATGCTCATAACCCTCAGTATCAATTTTAAGAAAATCAATTTTGTCTAAATCTTTTTTCTCTATATATTCTGATAATTTTATTTGCTTAGTTTCAACCTCTAAAAAAGAATTTCTAAAATCCTCATTCATAAAAAATGATTTTTTTTTATAATATTTTGAATTAGAATTGAGTTCATTAATTGTAGATGATGAAGTTTCATTTAATTGTTTAATTATTATTTTTTTATTTTCTGATCCAGCAGCTAAATTTTCAATAATTATTTGGACATTCTGGTATTTTTTTTCAATTTTTGAGGCATTTTTAATTAATTTTTTAAAATTAATTGGACTGGCTTCAAAAGAAAAAATTTTTTCAATATTAAAATTTTTTAAAAATAACTTGATAGTCTCTCCATTGTGAGCACCTATGTCAAAAAAAATATCAAATTTATGATATCCCCGTTTCTTTAAAAAATTAAATATTTTAGATTGATTATAACTGTCGAAAATATGGAGTAACATTAATGTAATAAATTTAATCATTTTTATTAATAAACACGTAATTACCAAAAATTGTTTTTCTAACTTTTTTGTATAAAATTTTATTACAATCAACATCTTTAACACAACTTTCATAGTTATTTAAAAGATTGTTAAACTGATTGTGAACTCTGAAATGATCTTCGTTGACTCTAAAAAATGGTTTGTTTAAGGGACGATAATCGTACTTTACAATTTCATCATTAATTCTATCTATATTTCTTATAAAAAAAACTAAAAATGAAATACTTATTAATATAAAGACTTTTTTTTTAATACTTTTAATATTGTTTTGGAACCTCCCTATAAACAAAAAAAATGGATATGATAGAATAAAAACAATTAAACAATAACCACCGTATCTTAATGCAGGATGATTATAAAACCATTCTATTAATAACAAGAATGCAAAAAAGTATATAATTAAGTCATTTCTATAAACATTAAGCTTTAATTTATTTTTATTATAAAAAGTTAATCCTAAAATTAAGAATAAAAAAATTAGACCAATTAAAAAATCAGAAATCTTAGTAAAAAAGTAGATATCAAACCAATTTGATAACCAATTAAAATTATTGATATATTGCTGAGGATTTTCAACTCTAAAATTAGGGCCAGCACCTGCTTTAGACCATAATTCATACCAATTATTCATTTTTAAAACTTCTGCTGAATTCAACGACCAATCAACATTGTTAAAACATGTATAGTGAATTGGATAAATTAAACAACTAGAATTAAAAAAATTTTGAAATATTAGAATAAAAAATAATAAAAGAAATGTAATAAATAATTTATTTGAAAATACTTTTCTAATGATAAATAATTTTTTTTCTAAATAAAGAATATATAAAAAAGGTAGCAAAAATATTAAATATAAAAAATAAAAAGACTTCAATGAGAGTATAATTCCTAATAAAATAATGATATTATTAATATTTTTTTCATATTCTTTTAAAAATCGAACTAAAATAAACATTTCAATAAAAAAAACAAATATCAATATTTGAGCAGACTTATCAGTACCATGTTCTTGTATTCTATAAAAAAAAATATTTATAAATATAATGAACAATAAAGAAAGATAAAAAATATAATCAATTTTTTTATTTTTTAAAAAAATTAAAATTTTATTAATTAAAACTACGTTTGCAAATCCCATTATTAAAACAGCAAATAAATTAAACATGTAATATTTAATGAATGGTAAATAAAAAAGTGAATTTATATAAAATGATGATGAAGGAGTTCTAAAGCCATGATTAAATTGGCCTATACCTATTATCATCGAATTCTGAGTTAAATAATAAGTATATGGAAAATGATAATAGGGAAAATCATCATGTGTTTTAAATATAAATAAAGAGATAAATAAAATTAAAAAAACAACGTTTGAAATAAAAAATGACCTAATTTTAATTAAGTTTTTTAGATTGATAAAAAAAAATATTAATCCAATAACAAGTAAAATTAGATTGTGATAAAAATTATGTGATAAAAAAAAATGAGAAATATATGAATAGATAATTAAAAAAAATATCCCATAAAATCCAATGTAATTGTAATTATCAAGAGTATTTTCCTTTAAGAATATTCTTTTAAATATAAGCCCATAACCAAAGGTAGAGTATATACAAATAAAGTAGAAAATAGTGAATAATGAAAAATCAAACATTAATAGTTATAATTTAATGAAAAAATATTTTTTTCTGTTTATATTGATGTAATTAAAAATCAAATTATTTATAATTTAACAAATTATTTTAAAATACACTTAATATCAAAAAAAGCAAAATGAACAATTTAACTTTGGTAATTCCAGCTAAAAATGAAAAAGAGTCATTGCCAGAAGTTCTCAAAGAATTAAAAAAATATCCTTATCTTGTTAGTGTTATTTTAGAAGAAAGCGATAAAGAGACCATTAATTCAATAAAAAATTTCGATTGTAAAATAATTTATCAAGATGGGAAGGGTTATGGTGATGCTTTAATAAAGGGAATAAACCAAACAAGCACTAAATTTTTTTGTATATTTAACGCTGATGGTTCATTTGATCCATCTGAATTAAAATTTATGCTCGAAAAAGTCGAGAAAGAATCATATGATTTTGTTTTTGCGTCTAGATATGAAAAAAATTGTGGAAGTGATGATGATACGATAATAACTTTAATTGGAAATTATATATTTACATATATTGGTAAAATTTTTTTTAATACAAAAATTTCTGATATTCTCTACACATATGTTCTTGGTGATACGATGAGTGCTAAACAATTAGATTTAAAGAATAAAGATTTTTCTTTTTGTGTAGAACTTCCTATAATTGCAAAAAGAAAAGGGTATAAGATAACTACAAGTAAAAGTTATGAAAGATCAAGAATTGCAGGAAAAAAGAAAGTAAATGCAATAAGAGATGGGTTATTAATTTTGGCCGGTATGATTAAATTATTTTTTAAACCTAAATGATTTTTTAAAAAAATTGTAAGCAAGTATATATACCATTAAATTAAGAAAAATTATTGTAATAAGTGCTTTAGAATTACTTATGTAAGAAATTGAAATAAAGATAACTATGAAATTATATAAATTCACAATAATTGCACTAAAAGAGTTTGTAAATACTAAATTATAAAAATAGAACTTTCTTTTTAATGATAAGTAAATTAAATGGTGTAAATGTTTATTATCAGCAGAAGATAATTTTTTTTTCATGAGTGTTCTTCTAATAATTGAAAATAAATTTTCAATTGCAGGATACCATAATAAAGACGCAATAAAGTAAGGCGAAACTACTTGGGGATTTTCTCCAATAAAATTAATACACGTAACGCCAACAAAAAAAGCTATACAATAAGATCCTGAGTCTCCTAAAAAGCTCTTACCAAAAAAATTAAAAAAGGAGATAATTATAAGTATTATTATAATATCTTTAATCAGTTCTTGATCTAAATTTAAACTATAATGATACGACGCAAAATATATAGCTGATAAACAAATTGTAAAATAAATAACTACCAACGTATTAAGACCATCTAGAAAATTGGCACCATTTATTAAAACTAATAAACATAATAATAAAAAAGATATATTGAAAAAATTTATCTCTAATAACCTATCAAAAAAATCTATAGATATTGTCTTAATCGTAAGATCACCAACAAGAACCAATATAATTATTATTAATGATTGAAAAAAAATTCTTTTAGACGGTGAAGAAAGAATATTTAAATCTGATAAAATTCCTAATATATAAATTAATGATAATGAAATAAGTAAAATTTGATTTTCTAGAACAGGTGTGAAAAATAAGAATATTAAAAAAACAAGTCCTCCAGTTAAAGGTACATTCTTATTAAATGAAACTTCTCTCTTATGTTTGGATGTCTCAATTTTGTCTAAAAGAATTTTTTTTTTAATAAAAAATTTATTTATTAAGTAATGAATAATGGTAAAGATTAAAGCTTTAAAAATCATATTATTTAGATATTTTTCTTTATATAATTGAAAGAAAGTAAAAATAAATAGTAGATTGATTTAAAAATGTTAAAACCTTCATGTACATAATATAATCTAAATCCATCTAAAATTTTTTGAAGTGTATTTGATGATAAAGAATCGTCTAATTTTCTCCAGTCAGATAGGACTTCACCATATCCTATCAATTTATTTTTTTTGGATAACTGTAACCACAAATAAAGGTCTTCTTTAGTTTTTAAATTTGGGAATCTTAAACTATTCCTTAAAATTTTTTTCCTAATAATTACGGTTGATAAACCAATCTTACAGTCCTCTAAAAGATTTCTATAAGTTTGATATTTTGGTGCAAAAATAGTTTTTATTTTATTACCATTTTTATCAATTTGATTATAAGATGTATATGAAAAATCAATGTTGTTGTTATTCATAAACAAAATCTGCTTTTCTAATTTTCTTTTTTTCCAAATATCATCAGAGTCTAAAAAAGCTACATAATCCCCCCTAGATACATTTAATCCTTTATTTCTTGAAAAACCTGGACCAATATTATTTTTATTAATAATTAATTGAATTCTTTTATCTTTTTTTTTCAACTCTTTTATAAAATTTAGATCTTTTTTGTCTATATCATCATAGATAATCAAAACTTCGATATTTTTATATGTTTGTTTTAAAACAGAATTTAAGGCTAAATTAATATACTTTTTTTTTTTGAAATATGGAATTATGATACTAACTTTATTCATTATTAAATTTTAACATCAAGTAAAAACTTATTTAATTTTTTATAATGGCGAAATTTTGAATAATGTTGTGCTTTTTTTTTTTGAATAATATTTCTTAAGAAAAATTTGATCTTTGGTAGATCTTTTAAATTCTTCATAGCTACTTTTTAAACTTAAAATATCATTTGAGATAAATAAAAATCCCCCTTTTCCTCTATCTAATATTTCTTTTGGGCCACTTTTACAATCACTTGATATTATAGTACTATTATTAACTGCTGCTTCAATAAGAACAAATCCCGGGTCTTCCCATAAAGATGTTAAAATAAAACAATAACAATTTTTAAGTAAATTATGAATATTGTTTTTATAACCTAACAAAAAAACTTTTTCTTTTATTTTTTTTTTTAAAATAAATTTTTCTAAATTTTCTCTCTCCTCACCTTCACCTGCAATAACTAAATATAAATTATTATCTTTTTTTATTTCTTCCTCAAAAAATTCGAGGAGTAATTTAAAATTTTTTTGAATACTTAATCTTCCAATTGATAAAATATATTTTTTGTTTTTTAATATATTTGGAATTTCCTCATTTCTTAATTTTGAAACTTTTGAAATTTCTAGAATTGGATCTTCAATCAAAATTAATTTGTATTCTGGGAAAATATTTTTTTCAACTAGAATTCTTTTAGTTTCTTCAGTTGGACAAATAATTTTTTCAATTTTTTTTGAATTTAATTTCCACAATAATTTTCTTAAAAAATTTAATTTTGGAAAACCAGAAATTCTTAATACAATTTTTGTGTTTAATCTAAAAATTAAATTAAGAGTTAACGGAATAAATGATAAGAGATGAACTATTAGAATATCTGGTTTTTTATTTTTAATCAAATTATATAAAGGTATTATTGAAAAAAAACCTATCAAAAAGTAAAACACTCTTGATTTAAAAAAACCTACGATATCTTTTTTATAATTAATTTTTTTTGCTAAAAATAAATCTAAGAAATTTATATGAATATTATCTTTTTTTTTAAAAATACTCCATTCACCAAAAACATTTATGAGAGAAACATCATAATCTTTTGAATATTTGTTTAGTCCTGACAAAGAATTTAAAACAGCTTTAACAGTTGCTACATTACTGTTAATATGTGGTGACCAATAATATATCGTTTTTTTTATTTTCAGAACTTTGATATTTTTGATTTATTAATATTTTAAATTACTATAAATAAATCATAAATACAAAGCTTAATGACAAAAAAAAATTTATTAATTTTTATCCCTTCGATTGATGGTTGGGGGGTTGAAAAAAATTTTTTTTTAATTACAAATTATCTAAGCAAAAACTTTTCTAATGTATCTCTAATAACTTCTGATAAATCTATAAAAAAAAAAATTAGCAACAAAGTCAATCTTGTTGGCCCAAATTCAAATTTTTGGCGATCTAAATCAAGATATTCTAAATACTTCATTTGTATTATCTATTTAGTTATGTTTCTTTTATTTAATAGAAATACTCTAGTTTTTGCTTTTCAAGCCAATATATATGCAATTTTAATCTCAAAAATTTTTGGAAAAAAAGTAATTACTAGATCCAATTCTTCCTCGGAAGGATGGTCTAAAAACTTTATAAAAAAATTTATTTATAAGATATTTTTAAGACTTGCTGATCAAGTCATAGTCAATAGTCATGATTTTAAAAAAGAACTAGATTACAGATTTAATATAAACTCTATTGTGATCTTTAATCCTCTAAATAAGTCTGAAATAAAAAAAAAAAGTAATGAAAAATTGAAATTTAATTTTTATAAAAAAGATAAAATAAAATTAATAACTGTTGGTAGATTAGTAGACCAGAAAGACCAAATGACATTACTTAAAGCAATTCATTTAATAAAAAATAAAAATATTCAATTATTAATTATTGGTGATGGTGAAAAAAAAAGATTTTTAGTTGATTTTATTAAGAAAAAAAAATTATCCTCTGTCGTTAAAATTATTTCATATAAAATCAATCCTTATAAATATATTAGAAAAGCAAATATCTTTATATTAACTTCAAAATTTGAGGGATTGCCTAATGTCTTATTAGAGGCTCTAGTATTAAAAAAATATATCATTTCTACAAATTGTCCAACTGGACCCAGAGAAATTTTACTAAATGGAAAAGTAGGTGACTTAATTAAAATTGGAGATTACAAAACATTATCAAAAAAAGTTTTAGATTATTCTAAGGGCAATAGTAAATTTAAAAATAAATTAAAGAAAAAGATAAATATTGGATATCAAAATTTGAATAGGTTTGATTATGACTTTAATATGAAAAAATATTACAACTTATTAAAAAAATATTATCATAATGGAAAAATCATTTAGTACGATTAAAAATATAACAAATACTTATCAGATATGTTTCGATAAAAACTTTGATATTAGATATCCAAATTTTTCTAATTATGGTGGGTTACGTAATTTTGGACATTACAAAAAAAACTTAAAAGATAAACCATTAATTTCAATTGTTACAACATCTCTTAATTCCTCTAAAACAATTGAAAAAACTATTCTAAGTGTACTTGATCAAACCTATGACAATATAGAGTTTATAATAGTCGATGGAAATTCTACAGATGATACTTTGAAAATAATCAAAAAATACGAAAAATTTATAGATTTTTGGATTTCTGAAAAAGATAATGGAATTTTTCATGCTATGAACAAAGGTATTAAAATTTCTACAGGTAATATTATTGGTATTTTAAACTCTGATGATGTTTACACTAAAGATGCATTACTTCTAACAAAAAGATATTTTGAAAAAAAAATAGATTACTTATTTGGTTCAGTCAAAAAAGATAGATTATTGTCAGGATTTAATAAAAAAAAAATTAAATGGAAATTTAACATTTATCCAGGTCATTCTTCGGGTTTTTTTATTTCAAGAAATGCACAGCTTAAAGTTGGTCTTTATGATGAAGAATTTAAATTACACGCTGACTATGATTTAATATTCAAATTAGTACATGATTTTAATTTGAATGGAATGTCAATGGATAAAAATCACATAACAGGAATATTTGATTTAAAAGGCAAATCAAGTGAAGAAAGTATATTTCAATATTTTTATGAAGAGTTTAAGATTAGAAAGAAAAATAAACAAAATTTTTTTTTCATAGGTCCATTATTTTTGATAAAAATTATATATTTTTATTTTTTAAAGATAAGTTTTTTTAAAATACTAATTAAATTCATGAAGGATAAAATTAATTTTTTTAAAAAAATTTAAATAAATTTTATGGAAAATTTAAAACTAATAATTTTTGATTTGGATGGTGTCTTAATAAATTCTCTAAAAAATATGGAGTATGCTCTTAAAAACACCAATAAAAGACTTGGGTTAAATCTTAAATTTAGCAGATATAAAAAGTATATAGGTCTACCTTTTTTTGAGATACTTAGAAAAATTGGTGTAAAAAAAAATTTTAGTGAAATAGAGAAAAGTTATAAATTTTTTTCAAAAAAAAAAATTAACAAAATAAGAATAAATAAATCAACAATCACAGAAATTAAAAAGTTAAAAAAAAAATTTAAATTGGCTATTTTTACGTCTAAAGACAAAAATCGAACAATGAAGATAATAAAAAAGATAGATTATTTTTCTTATATCGTATCCTCTGAAGAATTAAAAAAAGGAAAACCTGATCCAGAGGGAGTTAATAAAATTTTAAAAGTTTCTAAATCAAATAAAAAAGATGTTATTTACGTAGGTGATAGTTTGTATGATTATATTGCTGCAAAAAAAGCAAAAGTAAAATACCTTCATGCTACTTGGGGGTATGATAATAATTTAATAAAAAACAAAAAAATTACAAAAATTAATAAACTTTCAGATATTAGAAAATTACTTGATAATAAAAAACTTTAATTATTTTTTTAGATTAATTAAAAAAACTTTGAATAAAAGCGACTATTTTTTGGAAGATAATTATTATATTTATTTTATTGAAATTGACTTTAAATATAATTAAGCAAGATAATTAATGAAAATACTACAATTAAGTAATTCAGATTTAAGTGGTGGAGCTGCAGTTGCTACTTATAGACTTCACAAGGCTTTATTAAATTCCTCAATTAATTCTAAAATGTTGGTAAACGAAAAAAAAACTACTGAAATTACAGTAATTAACAAATCTTCTAGTTTAGATAACATAAAAACAATTATCAAAAATAGATTAGTTTTTAAATTAAGAAAAATACTGAAAATTAATCATCAAGGTTCAATTTCACTAAATTATTTTCCTAGCAATATCTTAAAAAAAATTAAAGAAATCGAACATGATATAATTCATTTACATTGGGTAAATAATGAAATGTTATCTATAAACCAAATTTCTAGTATAACAAAACCATTAATATGGACGTTTCATGACATGTGGCCGATGTGTGGTATAGAGCATTACTCGGATACATCTGAATATAAAGATGGGTATAAAAAAAAAAAATTTTTTGACCTTTACTACTATAATTGGAAAAAGAAAAATAAATTTAATAGAAGAATTAAGATTGTATGTGTAAGTGATTGGCTTGCCAAAAAAGTAAGGGAAAGTTATTTATTTAATAAATTCGACGTACATACAATACCTCCATGTATCAATATTAAAAAATGGAAAAATATTGATAAAAATACATCTAGAAATTTATTGGGGTTTAACTTAAATGAAAAAATTATGATTTTTTCATCTTTTAATGGTACTTCTGAAAAAAGAAAAGGATTTGATATACTTCTTAAAGTCTTGAAAACCGAATATTTTAAAAAAAATGAATATAGATTAATAGTTATCGGAAAGATAAGTAAAGAAGATCTCAATAAAATACCAATAAATCACTCAAACTATTTGTTAAACACAACAGATAATGAATTAATATTTAGACTATTATACTCTGCAGCTGACTTGTTAGTAATGCCAAGTAAATTAGAGTCTTTTGGACAAACTATTATTGAAGCAGGCAGTTGTAATACTCCAAGTATTGGGTTTAAAAATACCGGTGCACAAGAGTCTATTAAACATAAAGAAACTGGATATCTTGCAGATTTTAACAATACAGATGATTTTTTTTATGGAATAAAATGGTGTTTTAAAGAAATAGAAGATAAGAATAATGAACTTGGAATAAAGGCGAGAAAAAATATAGAAAAAAATTTTTCTTATGAATTTATTTCTCAAAAATATTTAAAGTTATATGAAAATATTTTAGAAAACAATTAAGCTATGTCTCAAACGATTATATTAATTCCATCAAGACTTAATTCTAAAAGATTAAAAAACAAACCATTGCTTGAAATAGATGGTTGTCCTCTTGTAGTACATACTTACAAAAGAGCAGAAATGTCAAAAATTTGCTCAAAGGTTTATGTTTGTACAGATTCAAAAGAGATTAAAAGAAAATGTGAGGAATTTTCAACAAAGATTATTATGACAAGTAACAAGCACATAAATGGCACTGAAAGAATTGCTGAGGCTGCAAGAAAATTAAAACTTAAAGATAATGATATTATTGTAGATGTTCAGGGTGATGAACCACTTATTGATCCAAAGCAGATAGATAATACAATAAAATTTTTTAAGAAGAATAAATTTGAGATTGTTTTACCAAATATTATGATGAAAAAAGGATCATCTAAAAATATCGTAAAATTAGTATTTGATCAAAATAATCGAGTTCGGTGGATGAGTAGATCTGAGATACCATTTTATTTTAAATCGAAAAAAAGAATTTTTTATAAACATTTATCTATAATTGCATTTACCAAAAAATCATTAATGAAATATGCAAAACTTAAACCTTCTAAAAATGAAAAAATAGAGTCAATTGAATTATTGAGAGCTTTAGAAAATGATATAAAAATTGGAACTTTTACAATTAAATCTGATACATTTTCAGTAGATATTTTGGAAGATTATTTTAAAGCACAAAAATATTTTAAAACTGATAGAATTAAAAAAATTTATCTATAAATATTATAAAAATTCATTCAAAGTTTTTTAGCCTCTATAAACATAGATTGATTGCCTTTTCTAGGAGAATTATCTTTTTGATCTAGCTCATAAGGAAAATCTTTTATATTACTTTCATTAAATTTTTTTCTAATAATATTTGTAAATCCTGCATTTTCTAATCTTTTTTTGATATCATGATAGTCCCATAACCATTTATGAGTTTCTCCAATTTTAGCTAAACTTACATTTTGATTTTTAAATGCTTTAGGCAATAATCTTAATATAAAATTTACATAGTTATTAAAAAATTTAATTTTTAAAATACTTAGAAAACTTCTTTTTTTTATCAAATTAGTAAATTTTTCAGTTTTTCTCAAATCATATCCTAGACGTTGTTTAACAGACTCAATCATTTTGTTATTATTTTGTTTTATAAAATTATTAAACGCTGATCTAAGTCTTCCACCTTCTCGTGTTCTTACCAATTGATCTAAAATTTCAATTTTTATAAACTCTGATAATTCTATATTATTATCATTAGTTGCTTTGATATATGATGAAACCATCTCATAAAAATCAGGTGTTACTATTCTTATTATCCCTTTATGCTCTAATATTTTAAAACAATTTTTAAGAAAAAAATCAATTTGGTCTAATGGTATATGTTCAATAAAATGAGAAGAATATATATTTGAAATAGAATTTTCTTCAAAAGGTAGTTTTTTCAAAATATCACATTTTATTACATTTCTATCACTAGACTCATAATCTAAATTTATCCAATTATCATTTACAACAAATGTGTCTCCACAAGCTATGTTCAAATTCAAAAATTGATTTTTCATATCTCAACAATAAAAAATATTTTTAAAAGCAAATTTTTTATATGCACCCCTTGTATCAAAAATAATCTTAGAATTTTGAGCAATATATTCATAGTCGTATTGGTCATGATCAGTTACAAGTATAACAGCTGAAAATTTTTTCAAATTTTTCTTACTTAAAGGAATAGATTTTTTAATAATCTTATTTTGTCTTCCTTTTCTTATTTTATCAAAATATGGATCATTATACTCAAAAGAAATTTTTCTTTTTTTTAAAATTTTCATTATTTCAAAAGAAGGTGACTCCCTATCATCATCGACATTTTTTTTATAAGCAACACCTAAAATTAGAATTTTTTGCTTGTGGCCTTTTAGTTTACTCAACATTTTTTTTACTACCCATGAAGGCATCATTGTATTTATTTTTCCTGCCAATGGAATAAACTTTGGCTTATATCCCTTTTTTTTTGATATCCAGGATAAATAATATGGATCGATTGGAATACAATGTCCTCCTAAACCTGGTCCAGGTAAAAATTTTTGAAACCCAAAATTTTTGGTAGATGCTAAGTCAATTACTTTAAAAATATCAATTTTCAAATAATCACAAATTATTTTAAGTTCATTGATTAATCCTATGTTTACAGACCTATATAAATTTTCTAAAAGTTTCTACAATTCAGCTGATTTTATATCCTTGGACTTTATTCTTCTGTAAACGATATTTTTGTACAAAGCATCAATTAATTTCAAACAATTTTTTGAAAATCCACTAATAACTTTTGGGGTTTTTTTATAAGTAAAATTTTTGTCACCTGGATTTTCTCTCTCTGGTGAGTATCCAACAAAAAAATTCTTGCCTATTGAAAGTTTTTTTTGTTTTAAAATATCTATCAATTCATCAGTTGCTCCAGGATAAACAGTACTCTCCAATACAACAAGTTGATGAGGTTTTAAAATTTTTTTTAATTTCTTAGCACAACCAAAAATATAGCTCATATCAGGCTTAGAATTTTTTAGTGGAGTTGGTAAACAAATTAAGATTGCCTCACATTCACTTAAAATTCTATAGTTTGTACTTAAATTTTTTTTATTATTTCTAAAATATCTAAAATTTTTAAGTTTATTACTTTTTATATATGACAATCCTTTTTTAAGAGTTTTAATTTTATTTGGATCATTATCAACTCCGATGACTTCAACTCCAACTCTTGAAAATCTCTCGCAAATTGGCAATCCTACATAACCTAGTCCAATTACACCAACTTTAAAATTTTTAGAATTAAATTTTGAAAGTAATTCTTTTATCATGAAGTTTTTTTCTATTAAACAATCTTTTTTTTTTTAAAATTTTTCTATTCAATAAATCTGACTTATAATCAATATCTAACACAAAAAACTTTTTTTTCATCTTTAAAAAA
>MDTE01058030.1_pt1 | contig 21300 bp, 21 predicted proteins | sample 811231 | NCBI WGS metagenome assembly MDTE01 (sample SAMN05326651, study PRJNA326480) | marine metagenome | isolation source: seawater | place: Indian Ocean: Red Sea | collected 2010
CATCAAGGGTCAGTTTTTGTAGATAGATTTGATGCAAATAGTTACCTTTATATAACTAGAGCTATGGATTATTTTGATTTAAACAAAAAATATAATGGAAACCTTTCTAAAGCTTTTGAAAAAAGTAAAACAAAATTCTTCATTATTTCTTTTACTTCAGATTGGCTTTATCCGTCCTCTGAGAATAAAGAAATTGTTATTGCACTAAATTCCATAGGAGCAGACGTAGGTTATGTAGAAATTGATTCAGATAAAGGTCATGATTCATTTTTGTTAGATGTACCTGATTTTCTTAAAACTCTAAGTAATTTCTTAAACACATCATATGAAAGGATCAATGAAAAAAGAATTTAAAATTATTTCAGATTTGATTTTAAAAGACTCTAGAGTTCTTGATGTTGGTTGTGGTGATGGAGAATTAATGAGATTCATATACAAAAATATCACTCGAGATGTAAGAGGAATCGAAATTTCAAAGATAAATGTTCAAAAATGTATATCAAAAGGATTAACAGTAATTGAAGGTAATGCAGAAAAAGATTTATTTCAATTTCCAAATTCTTCTTTTGATTTTGTAATTTTAAGCCAGACTTTGCAAGCTTTTTTGAACCCTGAAAAGGTTTTAGATGAATTATTAAGAGTGGGAAAAAAAGGAATAGTAACTATACCTAATTTTGGACATTGGAAAGTTAGATTAAATCTTCTTTTTAAGGGAACAATGCCTGTAACAAAAAGTTTGCCTAATCAATGGCATAACACTCCTAACTTGCATATGTGCACAATAAAGGATTTTTTTGATTTTTGTGATAGTAAAAATATTAAATTTATCAAATCATTAGCTTTGAATCAGGAAAAACTTTTAAATATTTCTAAGGCTAATTTAGGAAAAAGAAATCTTTTTTCTGAAATTGGAATTTTTTTAATAGAAAAATAAATGGAAATAATAATAGTTAAGTGTTTAGTAGATAATTATTCTTATATAATTTTTGACAAAAAAACATTACTCGCTGTAGTAGTAGATCCAAGCGAGGCAGATAATATAATAAATGAAATCAATAAAAATAATTTAGAAATAAAATATATTTTTAATACTCATCACCATTATGATCATGTAGGTGGTAATAAAAAATTAAAAGAAAAATATAATTGTAAGGTAGTAGGTTTTGAAAAAGACAAAAGTAGAATTCCTGAAATTGATATAACTTTAAAAGATAACCAAAAATGGAAAAATGAATTGTTTGAATGTTTAATTCTACATATTCCTGGTCATACATCTGGTCACATATGTATTTATATAAATGAACTTAAAGCATTATTTACAGGAGATACTTTATTTTCTTTAGGGTGCGGAAGAATATTTGAGGGCACATATAAAGAAATGTATGAGTCATTAAATAAATTAAAAAAATTTCCGCTAGATACTAGAATTTATTGTGGCCACGAATATACAAAAAAAAATTCAGATTTTTGTTTAAGTATTGACTCAAAAAATCCTAGACTGATTAACAAAATTAATGAAATTAATGAAAATATTCAAAATGGAAATCCAACCATCCCTTCAATTTTAGGTGAAGAACTTGAGTGCAATATTTTTTTAAGATCGGATAATATAGAGATTCAAAAACAATTAGGCGTAAATAAAGGAAATTCAATTGAAGCATTTACAAAATTAAGAGATTTAAAGGATAATTTTTAGGTTATATAACTTGACTATAATACTTCTAGATCTATATTGCTGAAAAAATTTAATTATGACATTTGCGGTAATACAAACAGGTGGAAAGCAATACAAGGTTAGAACTAATGAAATCCTTAAAATCGAAAGATTAAAAGATGTAAAGGATAAAATAGAATTCAATGATGTTTTAGTGTACGGCGATGACAAAAACCTTGAAGTTGGTGCACCTTTTGTAAAGGGCGCTAAAGTAGAAGCTCAACTTGTTAAAAATGGAAAAAATAGAACAGTACTTATTTTTAAGAAAAGAAGAAGAAAAAACTCAAGAAAAAAAAATGGTCATAGACAACAATATTCGTTAATAAAAATAAATAAAATTTTTAACAAAGATGGTGGCATTTTTGCCGAAACATCTAAAGAGAAAAAAACAACAAAATAACTTATGGCAACAAAAAAAGCAGGTGGATCGTCTCGAAACGGAAGAGATAGTGCTGGTAGAAGACTTGGTGTTAAAAAATATGGTGGTCAATTCGTAAATCCTGGTAACATTATTGTAAGACAAAGAGGAACAAAGATTTTTCCAGGCGAACATGTAGGAATGGGTAAAGATCATTCAATTTTCTCTTTGATAAAAGGAAAAGTCGAATTTAAAAAATCAAAATCAGACAGAACTTTCGTTTCTGTAAAACCCAATTAATTAACTTACAACTAATTATAAAACAAAGGTTGTATTATGAAATTCCTCGATCAGGTAAAAATATTTATTAAAGCAGGAGACGGTGGTTCAGGCTCACCAAGTTTTAGGAGAGAAAAATTTATAGAATTTGGTGGTCCAGATGGAGGTGACGGAGGTAATGGAGGATCTATTATCTTTAAATCTGAAAGAAATTTAAATACTCTTATAGATTATAGATACCAACAACATTTCAAAGCAAAAAAAGGTGGGGATGGAAAAGGTCAAAATAGAACTGGCCGTGGTGGAGAAGATCTTATTTTAAAAGTTCCTATAGGTACTCAAGTTTTTGAAGAAGATAACAAAACATTGATATTTGATTTTAAAAAAGAACAAGAAGAGTATGTTTCTGCAATTGGAGGCAAAGGCGGCTTGGGAAATACAAGATTTAAATCATCAACAAATAGAGCTCCAAGAAAATTTACCAAAGGTACAAAAGGAGAAGAATTTTGGATATGGTTACAATTAAAAACAATTGCAGATATAGGAATAATTGGATTACCAAACGCAGGCAAGTCAACCTTTCTCTCATCAATAACAAGCGCAAACCCAAAGATTGCAAACTATAAATTTACTACTCTTAACCCAAACTTAGGTGTGGCCATTTATGATGATAAAGAAATAACATTAGCAGATATTCCCGGACTAATTGAAGGAGCTCACGTCGGCGTTGGATTGGGAATAAAATTCTTAAAACACATTGAACGATGTAAAATCTTGTTACATATGATTGATGTATCAGAAAATGACTTGGTGTTGTCGTATAAACAAATTAGAAATGAGTTAAAAAAATATAGTAATAGTTTATTAAAAAAAAAAGAAATAATAGTATTTAATAAAGTTGATTTAATTGAAGACAATGAATTAAAAAAAAAGATTAAATTATTTGAAGGAAAGATAAAGAAAAAAGTAAATATTTTATCTGTACTTGATAAAAAGCTTATTTCAAAACTAAAATCAAAATTATTAAGATATGTATTTAAATAATTCAAATCAAGTAGTAATAAAAATCGGTTCTTCCCTATTAATTGATAATAATAAAATTATAAGAAGAAAATGGCTTGAAAATTTTGCAAAAGATATTGAATTGTTAATAAACAATAAAAAAAAAAATCATAATAGTTAGTTCTGGTGCAATAGCTTTGGGATGTAAAAAACTAAATATAAATAAAAAAAATCTAAAACTTGATAAAAGTCAAGCAGTAGCATCAATCGGTCAAATTGAACTAATGAATCTTTTCAATGAAATATTTAAAAAAAGAAAATTAAATCTTTCTCAAATTCTTTTAACATTGGAAGATACTGAAATAAGAAGGAGAGCTATAAATGCGAAGCGTACATTTGAAAATCTTTTTGATCTTGGCTTTATTCCTTTAGTTAATGAAAATGATAGTATTGCTACTTCTGAAATAAAATATGGAGATAACGACAGATTAGCATCACGAGTTGCTCAAATATCTGGTTCGGACTGTTTAATATTATTATCTGATGTTGATGGATTGTTCGATAGCAATCCAAAAACAAATAGAAATGCAAAATTAATCAGTAATGTAAAAGAAATAAATAATAAAATAGAAAATTATATATCTAAAAATATTAGTGAACATGGAACTGGGGGTATGAAAACAAAAATAGAAGCAGCAAAGGTTTGTCAAATATCTGGTTGCTATATGGCTATTGCAAATGGTTTAATTAATAGACCAATAAAAAAAATCATTTCTAAAAATTATTGTACTTGGTTTTTGCCAAAAATTTCAAAATTAGATGCTAGAAAAAGATGGATAATTAGCTCAATTTCTCCAAAAGGTGAATTGGTTATTGATGATGGCGCTATACAAGCTTTAAAAAAAGGAAAAAGCTTACTTGCTGCAGGAATTAAAAAAATAAATGGAAAATTTAATAAAGGAGATCATGTTAAAATCTTAGATAAAAATATGAAAGAACACGCTAGAGGTCTTAGTTCTTTTAATTCTGAAGAAATATTAAGAATCAAAGGTCAACATTCTAGTAAGATTAGTGAAATCTTGGGATATATATCAAAATCAGAAGTTATTCATAAGGATGATATGGTAGAAATATAATATGCTATTAAAACTAAAAAGAATTGCGAAAAAGTCCAGACTGGCTTTTAAAAAACCAATAGATCACATAAAAAAAGACAGGGTGTTAAAAAAATTTGCTTCTTTATTATTAATTAATAATAAAAAAATTATAAAAGAAAATATTAAAGATATAAAATTTGCTAAAAAAAAAAAATTAAAGGAAAGCTTAATTAACAGACTAGAAATAAATGAAGAAAAAATTATTAGTATTATTAAATCTATAAATCAAATAATTAAATTAAAAGATCCAACAAATAAAATTTTAGATCAATGGAAAAGGCCTAATGGACTAATAATAAAAAAAGTCACTGTTCCAATTGGAGTTATATCTGTAATTTACGAAAGTAGACCAAATGTCACTTCAGATGTTGCAAGTCTATGTTTTAAATCAGGAAATGCGGTTATTTTAAGAGGAGGATCTGAAGCATTTTATACTAATAAAATTATTTCAAATTTGTTTAGAAAATCTTTAAAAGTTTGCGGTATTGATCAAAATTATGTCCAATTTATTGAATCAAAAAATAGAAAAATTGTAGATAATTTGCTTTCTAATATGAAAGGCTACATAGATTTAATAATTCCAAGAGGAGGAAAATCATTAGTAAAAAAAGTATATAAGTTATCTTCAGTGCCTTACATTGGACATTTAGAGGGAATTTGTCATACATTTATTGATAAAAAAGCTAAACTTGGAATGGCTATTAAAGTTTTAGAAAATGCAAAAATGAGAAATACAAGTATTTGTGGAGCAACAGAAACGGTATTATTTCATGAAAAAATTGCAAAAAAATTTATTAATCCAGTTTTAAATCGACTGCAAAAAAAAGGTTGCACTATTTATGGAGATAAAACTATTAATACATTATTTAAAGGAAAGTCAAATTTAGCTAATAAAAAAAGTTGGTCAACAGAATATTTAACTTCAAAGATATCTGCAAAAATAGTTGAAAATGTAAATGATGCAATTATGCACATCAATCAATTTGGAACAATGCATACTGATGCAATAATTACAGCTGATAAAAAAACAGCAAATTATTTTTTAAAAAATATAAAAAGTTCAATCGGTATTCATAACTCTTCAACACAATTTGCAGATGGTGGTGAATTTGGTTTTGGCGCTGAAGTTGGTATATCAACAAATAACTTGCCTCCAAGGGGACCAGTGGGATTGGGTCAGCTTGTTAGTTATAAATACGAGATTTATGGTAATGGACAAATAAGAAAATAGCTTGATTAAAAAATTTAAAAAAATTGGTATTCTTGGTGGAACTTTTGATCCTTGCCATATTGGACATTTAAAAATATCAAAAGAGGCTAAAAGAAAATTTAATTTAGAAAAAATAATTTGGGCAGTAACAAAAAAAAATCCTTTTAAAAAAAAAAGTAATTTAACTTTACAAAAAAGATTAAAAATTTCAAAAAAATTCACAAAAAAATATAAATTTATTCAAGTCAATCATTACGAAAAACATATTAAATCAAATAAAACATTTGATTTGATAAAGTATTTACAAAAAAAATTAGTTAATAAAGAATTACATTTAATAATAGGAGCTGATAACTTGATCAACTTTCACAGATGGGGAAGATGGAGAAAAATATCACAAAAATGTAAAATACTAGTATTTGATAGATATCCATATAAATCTAAAGCTTTAAAATCATTAGCTTTTAAACAAATAAATAAAGAAAAACTAAAATTTATAAAATTTAAAAAAGTAAATATTTCATCTTCTAAATTAAAAAAAATTTGATACTGTAATTATAATTAATGGACAAATCTTTAGATTTAAAAAATAAAATCATAAAAAAATTAGATTCCAATAAAGCACTTGATATAGTTTATATCGATCTAGAAGGAAAGTCCTCAATAGCTGATTATATGATAATCGCAAGCGGAACATCTTCTAGACATATACAGGCTTTGTCAAAGCAAGTTTACGAGGAATTAAAAAGTAATGGAATATTAAACTGTAAAATTGAAGGAAAAGATTCAGCTGATTGGAAGCTAGTTGATGGTATAGATTTAGTAATTCATATTTTTAATCCTGAAAAAAGAAAATTTTATGAATTAGAAAAAATGTGGTCTGAATTAATACCCAAAGAAAGAGTGATAATATGAGAAAAACATCTTCTGTGATTTTTTTTTTAATTGTATTTTCATTTATTTCTAGTTTTTCTTCATCAAATGAGACTGATATCTATAAAAAAATTGATTTATTTAGTGAAGTCTTAGAAAAAATTAATAAAGAATACGTCGAAGACATAGATCAAAGCGATGCAATGGATGCGGCAATAAATGGTGTTTTACAATCATTGGATCCATATTCTTCTTACTTATCACCTGAAATGCTTGAGGAAATGCAGACTGAAACTAAAGGAGAATTTGGGGGATTAGGTATTGAAGTAGGTATGGAAGCAGGTGTAGTAAAAGTAATATCACCTATAGATGGATCTCCTGCAGAGAAAGTAGGTGTAAAGGCTGGGGATTATATTGTAAAAATAAATGGAAAACAGGTGCAAGGCAAAACTTTGTCTGAAGCTGTCGATTTAATGAGAGGTCCAGTTGGTAGTGAAATTGAAATTACTGTTAGAAGAATAGGACTTAGAAAAGCTCTTACATTTAAAATAATTAGAGATATTATTGAAATAAAATCTGTTAAGTCAAAAGTAATTAAAGATAATATTGGTTATGTAAGATTAACTTCATTTAACGATAATAGCGCAGATCAGTTTAAAAATATTATTAAAAATTTTAAAAAAAATAGAAAAATAAATAAATATATTTTAGATTTAAGAAATAATCCTGGAGGATTATTAAATCAAGCTATAAAAATCTCAGATTTCTTTTTAGACAGTGGTGAAATAGTTTCTACAAAAAGTAAAAAAAAATTAGATAATAGAAAATGGTTTGCAAAAAAAGGTGATATAATTGATGGAGATACATTATTAGTATTAATAAATTATGGGTCTGCATCAGCATCAGAAATCGTTGCAGGAGCTTTAAAAGATCATAAACGAGCAATTATTCTTGGTGAAAGTTCATATGGGAAAGGATCTGTACAATCAATAATACCTCTCAAAAATGAAGGAGCGATTAGATTAACTGTTTCAAAATACTATCTTCCATCGGGAGATTCTATTTCTGAGGTTGGGGTCAATCCTGATATTGTGGTTGCGGAAAGTTCAGAAGAATTTAGAATTGATACTGATACGGATAATCAATTACAATTTGCTGTAAAATTACTCAATGGATAAAAAATTTAGTAATTTACCACTTCGAAAAGGTGTTGGAGTGGTTTTACTCAATAAGAATAATCAAGTATTTGTCGCAAAAAGGATAGATAATCCAAATGATTTTTGGCAGATGCCACAAGGTGGCATAGATTTAGGAGAAAATCCTTTAGATGCTGCATTTAGAGAACTAAAAGAAGAAACAAGCATTAAAAATGCAACATTAGTTCAAGAAATTCAAAATGAAATTACTTACAATTTGCCAGAAAATCTTTTGGGTAAAATTTGGAAAGGCAAATTTAAAGGTCAAACTCAAAAATGGTATATTTTGAAGTTTTTGGGTGACGATCATGAAATAGATCTTAAAACAAATCATCCGGAATTCTTAGAATGGAAATGGGTTAATATCGAAAATATTACAGATAAAGTTGTTGATTTTAAATTACATGTATATAAAAAAATTAAAGATGAACTAAAAAAGTTAGTTTGAACTTAAAGATTTTAAAACCTCTACTTTTTGTGAAATTATAAATCGTCTATGATCATCAAGTTTTTCATCTGCAAGATTACTTTCTGCTTCCTTAATCATTTCTTGAATTTTTGCTTTATCAGAATTTTTAATATCAAAAATATTGCTAGTTAGAATAGAAAGCGAGTTATCTTTAAATTCTACTATACCGTCATCCACATAAAAACTATTTTCTTCACTGCCTGAGTTAACCTTTATAATCCCTGGCTTTAAGAAAGAAATTATAGAAATATGGTCTTTTAAAATTCCCATTTCACCTTCAAATGCAGGAACAACTACTTCTGTGACATTATCCTTTTTTAAAAAAGATTTTTCAGGGCTAACAATTTCTAAATTAAATTGTTCACTCATTATGCAGCAGCTTCTTTTGCCATTTTTTCAGCTTTTTGAACTGCCTCTTCTATTGTTCCAACCATATAAAATGCAGCTTCAGGTAAGTGATCATATTCACCTTTACAGATTGCATCAAAACCCTTGATTGTTGATTCTAAATCTACTAATTTTCCAGCTGAACCTGTGAAGACTTCAGCTACAAAGAATGGTTGAGATAAAAATCTTTGAATTTTTCTAGCTCTAGCAACAGTAAGTTTATCTTCTTCAGATAATTCATCCATACCTAAAATTGCAATAATATCTTGTAAAGATTTATAAGTTTGGAGAATTTTTTGAACATTCCTTGCTACTCTATAATGCTCATCACCAACTATCCTTGGGTCAAGAATTCTAGATGTTGAGTCAAGAGGGTCTACGGCTGGATAAATTCCAAGCTCTGCAATTTGTCTAGATAATACCGTTGTCGCATCTAGATGCGAAAATGATGTTGCTGGTGCTGGGTCTGTTAAGTCATCCGCCGGGACGTAAATTGCTTGAACTGATGTGATTGATCCTTTGTTTGTTGTTGTAATTCTCTCTTGAAGGTTACCCATGTCAGTTGCTAATGTGGGTTGGTATCCAACAGCAGAAGGTATTCTACCAAGTAATGCAGAAACTTCTGAGCCAGCTTGTGTAAATCTAAAAATATTATCCACGAAAAATAATACGTCTTGGCCTTCCTGATCTCTGAAATATTCAGCAACCGTTAATCCTGTTAAAGCTACTCTTGCTCTAGCTCCAGGAGGTTCATTCATCTGACCATAAACCAGTGCAGCTTTAGATCCTTCACCTTCTGGCTTAATTACTCCTGACTCAATCATTTCGTGATAGAGATCATTTCCTTCTCTAGTTCTTTCTCCTACTCCTGCGAATACAGAAAATCCACCATGAGCTTTCGCAATGTTATTAATTAATTCCATAATGATCACGGTTTTGCCAACTCCTGCACCACCAAAAAGACCAATCTTTCCACCTTTTGCATAAGGAGCCAATAAATCAATCACTTTAATTCCTGTAACTAATATTTCAGTTTCGGTTGATTGATCTGTAAATGAAGGTGCTTGTCTATGAATTGGCCAACTATCTTTTGTTTTTACTTCACCTTTTTCGTCAATAGGTTCTCCAATAACATTTATAATTCTTCCTAAAGTTTCAGGTCCAACAGGTACTTGAATGGGTGCTGTTGTATCAACTACTTCATCACCTCTTTTTAATCCTTCAGTACTATCCATTGCAATTGTTCTTACGCTAGACTCTCCTAGATGTTGAGCAACTTCAAGCACAAGTCTATTTCCTCCATTGTTACATTCTAGTGCAGTTAATATTTCTGGCAGTTCTCCGTCAAATTTAACGTCTACAACTGCTCCTATAACTTGCGTGATTTTTCCTTTTCTGCTCATATTTATAAACTTTCTGCTCCTGAAATTATTTCTATAAGTTCTTTTGTGATTGCTGCTTGACGACTTCTATTATACTGAATAGTTAATTTGTCAACCAATTCGCCAGCGTTTCGAGTTGCATTATCCATTGCTGTCATTCTTGAACCTTGCTCACTAGCCGAATTTTCTAACATTGCTTTAAATATTTGTGTTGAAATATTTTTTGGCAGTAAATTTCCTAAAATTTCATCCTCATCGGGTTCGAATTCGTAGCTTACACCATCTTCCTTTTCTTCATCATTTATTGTTTCTAAAGGTATAATCTGTTGGGCTTGAGGAATCTGAGTAATTACGTTTTGAAATTTATTATAAAATATAGTACATACATCAAATTCATTGCTATCAAATTTTTCCATAATTAAATTTCCAACTTTTGAAGCATCAAAATAATTTATATTTTTAGACTCCTTAAATGAAATTTTCTCAACAATATTCTTGCTATATTGTCTTTTCAATTGATCGTGACCCTTTGACCCAACTGTGATTATTTTTAATTCATTGCCAGCTTTCAAATTTTTTTCAAAAAAGTTTTTTGCCTTCTTTATAATGTTTGAGTTAAACCCACCGCACAATCCTCTGTCAGATGTTAGGACAACACATAAATGAACTTTATCTTTACCTGTTCCAACTAAAAGTTTTGGTGCACTTTCCTTGTCGGAAATACCATTTGAAAGATTTAAAATTACGTTATTCATTTTTTCTGAATATGGTCTTCCTTTCTCAGCATTTTCTTGGGCTTTTCTAAGTTTGGCAGCCGCAACCATCTTCATTGCTTTCGTAATCTTTTGAGTAGATTTAACGCTTGATATTCTTTTTCTTAAATCGTCTAAACTAGGCATTATTAAATTGTTTTTTTAGTTCTGTAATTAATTCAATCAACTGTTTTTCAGTTTCTTCTTCTAATTTTCCTGCGCTTGCAATCGAGTGTATTAATTCTGGTTTTTCTGATCTACATTTATCTAAAAGCTTAGTTTCAAACTCAGAAATATTTTTTTGATCAATATCATCTAAAAATCCTCTTACTCCCGAAAAGATACAAATTACTTGTTCGGCAACTGTCATAGGAGAATATTGCTTTTGTTTTAAAAGTTCTGTAAGTTTAGAACCTCTGTTAAGTAATTTTTGGGTTGAAGCATCTAAATCAGATCCAAATTGAGCAAAAGCTGCCATTTCTCTATATTGGGCAAGTTCTAGTTTTATTGACCCTGCTACCTTTTTCATAGCTTTAGTTTGAGCAGCTGAGCCAACTCTAGATACAGATAATCCAACATTAACTGCTGGTCTAATACCTTGATTGAAAAGTTCAGTTTCTAAAAAAATTTGTCCATCAGTAATTGAAATTACGTTTGTTGGAATATATGCGGATACATCGCCAGCTTGTGTCTCAATTACTGGTAAAGCTGTAAGCGAACCTCCTCCATTAACATCACTTAATTTTGCAGCTCTTTCTAAAAGTCTGCTATGAAGATAAAAAACATCTCCTGGATATGCTTCTCTTCCTGGAGGTCTTCTTAACAATAAAGACATTTGTCTATATGCTACAGCTTGTTTAGATAAATCATCATAAATTATAAGAGCATGCATAGCATTGTCTCTAAAGTACTCTCCCATAGTGCAGCCCGTATAAGGAGATAAAAATTGTAATGGAGCTGAGTCAGAAGCTGTTGCAGAAACTATTGTTGTATATTCCATCGCGCCTGCGTCTTCTAATGTCTTAACTATATTAGCAACTGTCGATCTTTTTTGTCCAATTGCAACATAAATACAATAAAGCTTTTTGCTTTCATCATCAGACTCATTAATTTTCTTTTGATTAATAATTGTATCGATAGCCACTGCTGTTTTACCTGTTTGTCTATCTCCAATAATTAATTCTCGCTGTCCTCTTCCAATAGGAATAAGACTATCAATAGACTTTAATCCTGTTTGCATAGGTTCACTAACTGATTGTCTTGGAATTATCCCTGGTGCTTTTACTTCAACTCTTTTTCTCTCTATGTTTTTATCTAATGATCCTTTTCCATCTATTGGATTTCCTAGACCATCAACAACTCTTCCTAATAATTGTTTTCCGACAGGCACATCCACGATTGCTCCTGTTCTTTTTACAGTGTCTCCTTCTTTAATTGCTCTATCATCTCCAAAAATTACTACACCAACATTGTCACTCTCCAAATTTAATGCCATTCCTTTAGAGCCATCTGAAAATTCGACCATCTCTCCTGCTTGAACATTATCAAGACCATATATTCTAGCGATACCATCACCTACGGATAATACCTGACCTACTTCAGAGACCTCTGCTTTATCTCCAAAATTTTTAATTTGTTCCTTTAATATTTTTGTTACTTCTGAAGGGTTTATTTCCATTTATGCCTCTACCATTTTTGTTTCTAATTGTTTCAATTTACTTTTTATAGATGTGTCAATCATTGTGCTTCCCACCTTCATGATTAAACCACCAATTAAACTTGGATCGTGTTTATAGTTTAATTTTATATTTGTTCCAAAATTTGAAGCTAATTCATGTTTTATTTTTAAAATCTCTGTTTCATTTAATTCTTTAGATGAAGAAAGATTTGCAGTAATTTCTCCTCTATTTTTAGAACAAGTATCCAAAAAATCTTCTATAATCTTCTCAATAAAAAATAGTCTCCTTTTAGATATTACAAAATTTAAAAAAGTTTTTAGCAACTTATTAAAATTAAATTTATCTGAAATTAAATCAAAAGCGGTTACTTGTTGCTCTATTTTAATTGTTGGATTTTTAATGAAGTTTTTTAGCTCTTTATTTTGTAAAATTAATTTTAAAATACTATTTGTCTGATCTTCAATCTCATTTAATGAACCACTTTCATTTCCTAGTTCATATAACGCTTGCGAATAACTATTTGTGCTTGCAAAAGTTACTTTGTTATTAGTCAATTTTTTACCTATTTTTTGTAAGAATTATTTAAAAGTTGCCGATTAAATACCACACGAAATTATTCTGTTCAAGTTCCAGAATCTAAAAAAAGGCTTATTTTGTGCGACTAATTAAAGCTTATTGGGTCAACATCAACTATGAGTTTTATTCCAGTTGGATAGTTATAGGACTTTAGAACTTCAGATAATTTTTTTTGAATATTTAAATCTTTTTTAGCCCTAATTAATATTCTGCTTCTGTAATTTTTTTTAATTTTTAATATTGGTGCATCTACAGGTCCAAGTACTTTACAATTTAAATTTTTATTTAATTTTTCTTGCAAAATAAATGATTCTTTTTTCAATTTGTCTTGATCTGATGAAGTAATTATTATGCCTATAAATCTCTCAAACGGAGGTAAAGAATAATTTTTTCTTAAAATTAATTCTTTTTCTAAAAATAAGAAAGGATCCTCATCAGTTAACTGAGAAATAACATCTGATCTTATATTGTATGTTTGAAAATAAATTTTAGCTGGCTTTCCAGTCCTTCCAGCTCTACCTGAAAGCTGGTGGTATAATTGTAAATTTTTTTCGGCTGCGCGTAAATCATGTCCTTGGGATGTTAGATCAATATCTAAAACAACAATACAATTCAAATTTGGAAAATGAAAACCTTTTGAAATCATTTGTGTACCAATCAGAATATTAATTTTATTTTCAATAATATCATTTAATGTTTTTATTGATGATTTTTTATTCATTGTATCACTTGAAAATATTACAGATTTATAATTTGAAAAAATAGATTTCACTTCTTCGTGTATTTTTTCAACTCCTGGACCTGAAAAGGCTAATTCACATTTTTTTCCATCAATGCAATCCCTATGAAGTCCTGTTTTATATCCACAATAATGACATAGTAATTGATTATTTTTTTTGTGAAAAACAAGGTTAATTGAACAATTTGGACAAGAAAATACATTTATGCATTTTTTACATAGAACAAATGGAGAATAACCTCTTCTATTTAAAAAAAATAAAATTTGATCACCTTTATCAAGATGTACTTTTACTTTCTCTAGTGTCTTTGAAGAAATCCATTTCTGTTTTTCTAAACTATATTTTTTTAAATCTATTATTTCATGTTCTGGTAAATTAGCGTTATTATGTCTCTTAAGTATTCTAGAGTATTCGTATTTCTTTAATTTAATATTATTATATGTTTCTACTGAAGGAACAGAACTTACAAGATTAATTGGAATCTTTTCAAACATTGCTCTAGAGATTGCCATATCGCGAGCATTATAAATTACTCCTTCATCTTGTTTATAAGATTGATCGTGTTCCTCATCTACTGTTATTAAACCTAAATTTTTAAATGGTAAAAATAACGCAGATCTTGCACCTATGACTACTTTTATTTTATTTGATGATAATCCACTCCATATAATTTTTTTCTTTTTTTTTGTTATGGATGAATGCCATATAGCAGGTTTAAAACCAAAAAAATCTATAAATTTTTTTTCAAACTCATTTGTTAAACCTATTTCAGGCAATAAAATTAATACTTGAAAACCCTTATTAATTTTTTTTTTGATTGCATTAAAATATACAATTGTTTTACCTGATCCAGTTGTACCTTGAAGCACATGTGTTCTAAATATTTCGTCTTTTTTTACTAAATCTTTAAATGCATCATTCTGTTCTTTATTTAATTCATAGTTATTAGTTTGTAATTTTTCATTGAATTTTAAATATTCTTTTTCCTCTAAACTTTCTATTGCTTCATTGCTTAATAAATGAAGCTTCAGAGCCATACCTTTTGGAACAAGATTGTATTCTGAAAACCAATTTAAAAAATTTATGGTATTTGTATTGAGTTTTGGAATATTTAAAAATTTTTTTATTTTTTTTATTTTAAATTTTTTACTATTTTTTACTTTTTCAAATTGATCCCAAACAATTCCAATTGCATCAGTTTTTCCAAATGGAACTTCAACATATTGACCTACCTCGGCTTTTTTCTCAGTTTCATAAGTAAAAGCATGATCAAATATATTTGGCAATAAAACAGGTATTTGCATCTAAAGTAGTTTAAATCTAATAAAATAAAATAAATATCAAAGATTATGAATGAATTTGTCGTTTATCAACAGATAATGCTGCTTCTTTTATAGCCTCAGAAAAAGTTGGATGTGCATGACAAGTACGTGCTACATCCTCTGAGCTTGCTCCAAATTCCATAGCTATAGCCATCTCAGCAATCATTTCTCCTGCATGAGGTCCGATTATATGCACTCCTAACACACGGTCGGTTTTGGAGTCAGCTAATATTTTAACAAACCCCTCTTGCTCATCAATTGCTTTGGCCCTTGAGTTTGCCATAAAAGGAAATTTTCCAACTTTATAATCTACTTTTAAGTTTTTAAGTTGTTCTTCTGTTTTACCAATAGAAGCTACTTCTGGCGAAGTATAAATAACTCCAGGAATAATATCATAATTTACATGGCCAAATTGACCTGCAATAATCTCTGCAACAGCTATACCTTCTTCTTCCGCTTTATGGGCTAACATTGGGCCGTCAATCACATCTCCTATCGCATAAATATTTTTTATGTTCGTTTGAAAATTTTTATTTACTTTAACTTTTCCTTTTTGGTCCTTTTCAACCCCTAATTTATCTAAATTTAAATTGCTAGTATTAGGTTTTCTACCAACAGAAATTAGAACTACATCACAATCAAATTGTTTTTTATTTCCCTGATCATCTGTAGTATTTACTAAAACACCATTATTATTTTTTATAATAGACTCTACTTTTGTTTTCAAATTAAAATTAATTCCTTTTTTTTTTAGTAATTTTTGAAATTCATTAGATATTTCTTTATCCATTCCGGGTGTAATGTGATCAAGAAATTCTACAACTTGAACTTCAGATCCTAATCTTGACCATACAGATCCCATTTCTAATCCTATATATCCACCACCAACAACTACTAATTTCTTTGGAACTGATTTTAAAGAAAGAGCGCCAGTTGATGAAATTATTTTTTCTTCATCAAATTTAATTCCTGGCAAAGATAGAGCGTTTGAACCAGTTGCTATAATAATATTCTTTGCTTCTATAGTCTGATTTTGATTGTCTTTTGATTTTATAGATATTTTGTTGATGTCTGTAATTGATCCAGTTCCTTTAAAATAAGTAACTTTATTTTTTTTGAACAAAAATTCTATTCCTTTGGTTAAAACTGTGACTGCTTTTTCTTTATTTTTCATCATTTTACCTAAATTAAGTTTTAAAGAACCGATTTCTATACCGATTTTTTCAAAGTTTTTTGCTCTTTGATAATTCTCAGATAAATTTAATAAACTTTTTGATGGGATACATCCTACATTTAAGCAAGTTCCACCTAAAGAACCTCGTGACTCTATACAAGCTGTTTTCTGTCCAAGTTGAGCTAGTCTAATAGCACATACATATCCACCTGGTCCACCACCAATAATGACTGAATCAAATTTTTGTGACATAATTAAATATCTAAAAATAATCTTCTAGGATCTTCTAAATTTTCTTTTAATGTTTTTAAAAATGAAACTGAATCTTTTCCATCAATAATTCTATGATCATATGATAAGGCAAGATACATAACTGGTCTTACTTCAACTTTGCCATTAATTACAATAGGTCTTTCTACTATATTATGCATACCTAAAACTCCTGATTGTGGAGGGTTTAATATTGGAGTTGATAGCATTGAACCATAAACTCCACCATTGCTGATAGTAAAAGTTCCTCCTTGAAGATCTTCAATAGTTAAATTTCCATCTCTAGCTTTTTCGGAAATTGATTTAATATTTTTTTCAATATTAGCAAAAGATAATTCGTCTGCATTTCTTAAAACTGGTACGACTAGCCCTCTATCAGTTCCAACGGCAAAGCTAACATTATAATAATTTTTATAAATAATATGATCATTATCTACTTCTGCATTTATGCTTGGAAAGAGTTTTAGTCCTAAAACACAAGCTTTAACAAAAAACGACATAAAACCTAGTTTTATTCCAAATTTCTTCTGAAAATCTTCTTGGTTTTCTTTTCTCATTTTAATTATTGCACTCATATCTACTTCATTGAAAGTGGTCAGCATTGCTGCTGTATTTTGAGCTTCTTTTAATCTGCTTGCTATTGTTTGTCTTAGCCTGGTCATCTTTACTCTTTCTTCTTGACCTTTATCTAATTTTCTTTGGTTTGGTAATGGATTGGATGACATCAAATTAATTAAATCACCCTTTAAAATTCTTCCACTTTTTCCTGTTCCATGAACTTCGGAAATATCAATATTTTTTTCTTCTACTATTTTTCTCACTGCTGGAGATAAATTTATATTATTATTTTTAACTTTCTCCTTGTGGATTTCTTCAGTTAATTTTAGTGGTTCTTCAGTTAATATTAGTGGTTCTTCAGTTTTTTTTTCATCAAAAATTTTAGGTTCTAATGCTTTATTTTTTTCAAAACTAACTACATTAGTTTTTTCTTCTGAACTTTTTTTAATTGCTGTTGGGTTAGTGTCCGTTTTTTCTATATCTGAAATAACTCCTAAGAGCGCACCTACTTCAACGGTTTCTCCTTCTTTTGTTTTAATTTCTGATAAAATACCACTAACTGGCGAAGGCACTTCAAGATTAACTTTATCAGTTTCTAATTCAACAATTGGTTCGTCTGCATTAATTTTATCCCCAGATTTTTTAAGCCATTTAGAAACTGTAGCCTCTGTAATACTTTCGCCTAAATTTGGTACAACTATATTTTCACTCATTATTTAAAAACTTTATCTAATATTTCTCTTTGTTGAGCTGAATGCCTTTTTGCATATCCGGTTGCTGGTGATGCGGCAGGCTCTCTTCCAATATAAGAAATTTTATTATTACTAGCTTTAATATAGTCTAATGTCCATTCAATATAATCTCTTACTGAAAACCAAGCACCCATATTCTTTGGTTCTTCTTGGCACCAATAAAACTTGGCATTTTTTCTATAAGGTTTCAGTTCTTTTACAAGAGATTTTATTGGAAATGGGTATAGTTGTTCTATTCTAATTAAAACTACATTATCTTTTTTGTATTTTTCTCTAGCAGCAAGCAAATCAAAGTATATTTTTCCAGAACATAATATTACTTTATCAATATTATTTGATCTGTTTAGCTCAATAAATCCAAATTTTGGTTCAAATGCGTGATCCCAAAGTATTCTGTGAAAAGAATTTGTTTTTGCAAAATCATCCAAATTTGATACACAAAATTTATTTCTCAATAAAGATTTAGGGGTCATAATTATTAAAGGTTTTCTAAAATCTCTATGTATCTGTCTTCTTAATGCATGAAAATAATTTGCCGGTGTTGTGCAATTCATAACTTGCAAATTTTCTTTTGCACACAACTGCAAAAATCTTTCTAATCTTCCAGATGAATGTTCTGGTCCCTGTCCTTCATATCCATGCGGCAACAACATCACAAGTCCAGAAGCTCTTGACCATTTTCTTTCTCCGGATGAAATAAATTGATCTATTATAACTTGTGCGCTATTCGCAAAATCTCCAAATTGTGCTTCCCAAATAGTTAATGTACTTGGCTCAACTAAACTATATCCATATTCAAAACCTAGTACTGCAAGCTCAGATAAAAGACTATCAATAACTTCAAATTTTTTTTGGTTTTTTGAAATGTGATTTAAAGGAATATACCTTGAATTATCTATCTGATTCCTTAATACAGAATGTCTTTGACTAAAAGTACCTCTTCCAGAATCTTGTCCTACTAGTCTTACAGGAAAACCTTCTTCAAGGAGAGTGCCAAATGCTAAAGATTCTGCTGTTGCCCAATCTATTACATTTTTTTTTGTTATTGCTTCTTTTCTTAATCCTAAAATTTTAGAAATTGTTTTATGAACATTAATTTCTGGAGGAATATTATTAATTTTTTCAGAAATTTTTATAATTTTATTTAAATCAACACCACTTTTGCCTCTTTTGTCTTTACCTTTTTCCGGTTTGTATCTTGACCATGTTCCTTCATACCATTCGATTTTAGGTTTGTAATCTTTTGCAGTTTTATATTGTTCGTCAAGCAGATTTTGAAATTCCTTTTTCATTTTATCAAATTCTTCTTGATTGAGAATTCCATTTTTAACTAATTTATTACCATATACATTGAGTGTTGTAGGGTGTTGTCTAATTTTTTTATACATTAACGGCTGAGTAAATGATGGTTCGTCACCTTCATTATGACCAAATCTACGGTAGCAAATCATATCAATAACAACATCTTTATTAAATTGTTGTCTAAATTCGATTGCTATTTTTGCGCAATGTACAACGGATTCGGGGTCGTCTCCATTGCAATGCAAAATAGGAGCATCAACAACCTTTCCTAAGTCAGATGGATAAGGACTTGATCTTGCAAATCTTGGGCTCGTTGTAAATCCAATTTGGTTGTTAACAATTATATGAATTGTTCCACCAGTATTGTGTCCTGGTAATCCTGACATGGCAAAACATTCTGCAACTATACCTTGTCCTGCAAAAGCTGCATCCCCGTGGATTAAAATTGGTATTACTTTATTTCTTTTTAAATCTTTATGAAAAAATTGTTTTGCTCTTGTTTGTCCTAAAACTACAGGATTTACCGCTTCTAAATGAGAAGGATTGTCAGTTAAACTTACATGTACAGAATTACCATCAAACTCTCTATCTGAAGATGCTCCCAAATGATATTTTACATCTCCGGCGGAATCTTCGTGGGTATTTGAAAATTCTCCAGAAAATTCATTGAAAATTCTTTTATAAGATTTTTGCAATACATTTGCTAAAACATTTAATCTTCCTCGATGTGGCATTCCAATTTTAATTTCTTTTACTCCTAATTGGCCGCCCCTTTTAATAATTTGTTCAAGTGCAGGAATTAATGATTCGGCTCCATCTAGACCAAATCTTTTTGTTCCAACAAATTTTTTTGCAAGAAATTTTTCAAAACCTTCTGCTTGAATAATTTTATTTAATATTCTTTTTTTTCCACTATCAGTAAAGTAAAGTTCATTTTCTTTTTTTTCCATCCTATTTCTAAACCAAACTTTTTCACTTGGATCCGAAATGTGCATATATTCAACACCTATGGTAGAGCAGTAAATTTTTCTTAACTTTGGAAGTATTTCATTAATTGAAGAATATCCGTCAGTATCCATGTAGGATCCTAAAAATATTTTGTTATTATAGTCTTCTTTTTTAAAACCGTGATCTTCCGGATGTAAATCATGAATATATTCCCGTTCCATCATTCCAAGTGGGTCCAGTTTGGCAATTAAATGGCCCCTGATCCTATATGCTCTAATTAAAGATATGGCATTAATTGACTTATTGCTGGCTTCCTTAGAATTTTTTATATTAACATTTTCATTATCAGTTAACCTGATATCTTTTTTCTCAAGAACTATATTTTCCAAATATTGTTTTTTATATTGAGATTTTATGCCCCAAGAAGGACCTTTTATCTCTTTAATTGCTATAGAGACTTCTTCATTTAAATTTTCAAAATATTTTATCCATCCATCTGGCAGATCATCATCTTTATTAAGATACTTCAAATACATTTGCTCAATAAAAGAGCTGTTTGATTTACTTAAGAAAGAAGTTTCTTCAAGTTTACGATTACTAGAAATACTCATTTTAATTTTATTATATTGGGGATGGTTAAATTTTTCAATTAGTCAATTTGTTCAAAAGTGTTATTCCAATATCTGCCGGAGATTTTGCTATTGTAATTCCTGCTTCCTCCATTATTTTAATTTTTTCATTTGCGCCTCCTTTACCCCCAGAAATAATAGCTCCTGCATGTCCCATTCTTCTTCCAGGAGGTGCAGTTATACCAGCAACAAAACCAACCATTGGTTTTTTTATTTTATGATTTTTTATGAACTCAGATGCATCCTCTTCAGCTGTTCCACCAATTTCCCCTATCATTAAAATTGATTCTGTGTTTGGGTCATTCAAAAATAAATCTAAACAGTCTATAAAGTTTGTACCATTAATTGGGTCGCCTCCAATTCCTATACAAGTAGATTGTCCTAATCCATTAATTGTTGTTTGGGCCACAGCCTCATAAGTTAAAGTTCCTGATCTAGAAACTATACCGACAGAACCTTTTTTGTGTATGTTGCCAGGCATTATTCCAATTTTACATTCATCTGGAGTAATAATTCCAGGACAATTTGGTCCAATCAACCTTGATTTAGATTTAGATAATTTTTGTTTTAC
>MDTE01171294.1_pt1 | contig 21296 bp, 19 predicted proteins | sample 811231 | NCBI WGS metagenome assembly MDTE01 (sample SAMN05326651, study PRJNA326480) | marine metagenome | isolation source: seawater | place: Indian Ocean: Red Sea | collected 2010
ACCATTGCGATTGACTGGTTCATTTTCCCACTTCTAGCGGCTCGACTAATCGCAGCGGTCATGGTTGGGGGTCTTCCCTTCCCATTGCTTGTTGATCCGCTTGATGGCGATTCGTTGAATTGGAAGGGGCCTTGGCTCCTCCTAGAATTGATGCTGATTCTATGCGTTATGCTAGGAGTCTGGGTTGAGCGAAAAAGAGCTCAAACGGGAAGGCGAATGAAAGGCGATGGCACTGCGATAGGAGTTAGGTGTATTGCAATTGTTCTGCTATCTTTCGGTCCTGCTGGCTTGCTTGCTGCAGCAAGTGCATCGTATAGGAGTGTGGAAAATTCTGAAGCTTCTGGTTTGGGGATAGCCTTGCCTGGCGCAGTTCTGGCATATTTCTCCTTGGCGGTTTGGAATGAGGTTCTAATGGGCTTTTTCGGAGAATTATTGCTTTTCCTGGGGTTGCTGCTAATTTTTTCCTGTGCCCTTACAGTGCCGATGAGCCAAGAAAGGTGGACTATGACTTTAGCAGTGGACGGTCACATATTTACTCTTACAGGGGCACTCTATCTTGGAATGATTGGAGGACTAGACCTGCCCCTCCTGTTAGTGGTAATGTCCACAGTAATCTGGGTTGTTGGAATTCTCCAACTAAGAAAGGCCCTCCGGATCTGGGGTCTTGCGGATCTGGTGGCTGCTGTGTTATTCTCGATTGTCTTTGCTTCGAGTGAAATTGTAAAGCAAGACAAGTTGTTTTTGGGAATGATCGTTCTGGCTCTAGAGCTTGGAATAATTGCTTGGCTTGGCTTGGCGAACCAAGAGGATTTGGCCAAGGATTAGTCCAGAAGTGCCAACGTTGATGACGGGCAGGCAATTCTAGACACTCGTGACAAGGTCTTGGATATCTGATACTCCCGACGAGGTGGAGCACCCTCCGATCCCATTGGGACTGAACAGGATGGCGGTTCCTCGGGCCGCTCTAGTGCTATCAGTGATCACAAGCATTGGGCTGTTGTTCTCCACTATTTGGGTAGGATACTATGCTATGGCTTTTCTAGAAGAGCTAGATGCTTCTTTCGGAACGACCGATGTAGAGGTGCTTAAGCAAGAAGGGCGTTGGTCATGGGAGGTTGGCTTGTTATTCGACACCTGCTCTTCAAGAGATGATAGTTGGGATTGGCCGGATTCTCTTTCTGATCAGGATGATGTTTTTCTTTTTCCGGGAGAGCTTCGGTGTGACTGGGAGCATCAAGGAAATGGAGATTCAGCTAGCGTAGCGGTCTACAACAGAGGTAATCAGACTTTGAATCTAGTAATGGAAATTAGTGGCGGTGGTGTAGTTTTTGAAGCAAGTAACGAGCCTTTTCTGATTATCAATGACTTGGAGTCAAATGATAGTGTGATTATGGAAATAGACCTCTTCGAGGACGTGTCAGAACGAGAAATTAGCATAACTGCAACCCATATTTCCATCCTTCAGGCACAGGTTCGACTAGATGTGAGCGTTTTCAAGGGGGCTGAGGATAAAGATGTGCACATTCAAGATGGTGATTCTGTTGAAGTCCACTATACTGTTTGGGACGCAGATACTGGAGAAGAGTTAGACGATGGGACATGGATAGAGACTGCTGGAGAACCTTGGTTTTCTATCCAAGGCTTTGGATGGTCTGCTATCGGCCTAGACATTGATAATGACCGAGGAGGCGGTTTTCCATTGATTGACACTGGAACATCTCACATCACACTTCTACCACCGCCCATTGCATATGGAAACAGCGAGGGGCATGAACTAGAGCACACTTGGCTGAGATTTGAGCTAAAGCTCGAGAGAGCTCCAATTTCGGAGTAATTCTCACGAAAGTAACTTGACTGAGTTACCAACGGCAGGGTCGTGGAAGAAGGGGGGCATTTGGCAATAGTCCCCTCGAAGAAGGTAGTCGCGTCAGCAAAGAAGACTGTGAAACCAAGATCAGCGAGGAAGGGAGAGCCATCATTCTTCATGTCCGACGAGATGAGGAGGCTGTCCACCCCCTGGTCTGTTGCATCCATCAGAGCGAGTCAGATTGACCCAACTTCTCTCCCTGCTGGGGTAATTCTAGATGCCGCTGCGGGATCTGGAGTCCAGCTGATCGCCTTTTCCAATTTGTTGAGTCGTCCTGCTCTTGGTATAGAGTTGGACGAAGGGATAGCCAAGTTATGTGCTGCAAACATGCATCTCAATTCTGATGGAGAAGTGCAGAGGACACTGGATAGGGTTTTGGTGGGAGATGGATGCGAAGCAGATTCTGCTATAGGAAAATATTGGGCCAGCCTTAGGGAATCTGGAACAAGAGCTCACCCACCTGTAGCCATGCTACACATTGATCCTGAGAGACCTAGAGATGCGCAGAATCACAGCATTGACGAGATGAGGCCCGATTTGAAATCATTACTCAAGTCTTGGAGTGGCCTTCTACAAGTTGGTCCGAAAGGCCCTGCGATTCTACTGGATCTTTCACCTCGCCTAGATACTGTACAGAGAGCTATGGTGGATGGCATTATTGAGACAACTTTCCCCGGATGTCATAGGACCTGGGAATGGCTCAGCAGAGGGGGCGGGAGGGTAGATAGGCTCTCAGTTTGGATTGGTTCAATATCTTCAGAGGCCACTCGGAGATGCATTAGAGTAGGGACCAAGAAGGTGATGTCCGTCATTGAAGGAGAGCCATCTGGAGCCACGGTAGAATCATTTAACAGTGCTCTAGAAGTTCCCAAGGGTGCTTTCATCACTATCGTTGATCCCGCATTAATCGAATGTGGTCTGCAAAACTCTTGGCTCAGAAAGGCTGTCGTGAAGGGTACTGGATATTCATGGATAAGGACTGAGGGGAGGAGGCCTCTTCTAATCCACACAGATGATATTTCGAAGGAGGATGAGGTTAGAGGGTTTGTCGTAGCGACTGGGAAGATCGTGCATCAGAGGCTCTCCGCACCTGAATTGCACACTCTAGATCAAGTAGCTTCCTCCGTGGCGAAAAAGGGAATAGGCAAGATTACGCTGCGATGCAATCTCGATCCTGACATACATCCCACCCTACAGAGAAGAATCTCTAGAGAACTAAAAGGAGTGGATGGTGGAAAGGGATTCATGGTTGATATGGAGCTACAGAGGCCTAATGGTCCGCAGAAATTGTACATCGTTTGCAAAGAATAGCCCTCTAGGGAAGAATATGGCCCTTCCAATCGGTTCAAATAGGCACTGTATTTCGCGTGGATGCCCAAGGGCCACCGAAAGGTGAACACGGGGGAACCGTAATGCCGAAAGCAAACGAAGCAGAGCTTGGAGACGACTTCTCCTACATTGTAAGAATTGCAGATACGGACATAGACGGCCTAAAGCCGGTAACTTTCGGATTGACTTCGATAAAGGGGATTGGGATTCGCTCTTCAATGATGATCTGTAAACAATCTGGAATAGATGGCAGCAGGCTTGGAGGACATCTGTCTACCGAAGAGCAGGATCTTCTAAGAAAGACCATAGATGAGTATGCTACAAACGTACCTTGGTGGATGGTTAATCGTCAGAGGGATCTTGAAACCAACGAAGATGCTCATATCATCGCTAATGAAGTGGGAATGACAAAGGAAGACGATGTAGCAAGATTAGCTGAAATCAAGACCTATAGAGGGATTAGGCACAGAAGTGGGCACAAAGTTAGAGGGCAGAGGCTTAGATCAAACGGAAGGAAGGGTTCTGCCCTTGGTGTCCAGAGGAAGAAGTGAGGTGATAATATGGGCGAGCCAAAGTTTTCCAGACCACGTACTCAGACTCCCACGCATCCTTGGAAGCAGGCTAGAATTGAAGAAGAGCATGACCTCAAAGAAAGATACGGCCTGAAGAAGGTTGGCGGAATGAGAGAGATTTGGAGAGAGAAGTCGGCTCTTAGAAGACATCGGAATCAAGCGATGAAACTCATAGGTAGGGTTGACTCCTCAGAAGGACATTACTTCAAAGAAAAGGAGCAATTAATTGACTCTCTGACCAGAAAGGGGCTCCTTCAGACAGGAGCTGAAATTGGTGATGTGCTTGAGATAAATGTTGAACACATGCTCTCTAGGAGATTGCAGTCAGTAGTGTACTACAAAGGTCTAGCACCATCTATGCGATCTGCGAGGAACCTGATTGTTCACGGTCATATCTGCATCGGTGATCAGAGGATGACCGTTCCTGGATATCACGTTCTGAAGGAAGAGGAAGATTCGTTGAGATACAGTACTAACTCACCTTTTTCCAATCCTGAGCATTCATTCCGAAAGGAGTTGGATACACGAAGGATTTCTTCTGAAGAAGAATCCGAAGATTCCGATTCGAACGAGCTGAAAAACTCTGAAGAAGTGGAAGAAAAGACGGAGTCTGAAACGGAGGGATGATATGGGTCACAAGGCAATTCTACATATCTACAGCACATTCAACAATGTGCTGATCACGGCTACTGATCTTACTGGAGCTGAGACCGTCTGCAAAGTTTCTGGAGGGATGGTGACTAAGGGAGGAAGTGACTCTGGAGGGCAGTTCGCAGCTACTAGAGCAGCGGAGAAAATAGCAGAAATGCTTACTGAGAAAGACTTCGATCAAGTGATTGTGAAGTACAGGGGGGCTGGAGGGAACAGATCCAACAGTGCACCAGGAGCCACAGCCGCGATTAGAGCTCTTACCAGGGCAGGTGTTCGAATAACCAGAATTGAGGATGTCACGCCAATGCCTACTGATGGAACAAAGAGCAAGGGCGGTCGAAGAGGAAGGAGAGTTTGATAGAAGGTGATTTCATGGTGAAAATTAAGATACTGAATGAGTCAGAAGAAAGGATGGAAGTACTGCTCTCTGAAACGGATAGGAGTCTTGCCAACGCCATTAGGAGATCCTTGATTTCCGATACTCCAAAGATGGCTATTGACAGCGTCAGGTTCCAATTGGGTACAAAGGAGCAGGATGACGAGATCTGGGAGACGACTGGGCCGATTCCTGATGAGATGGTCGCTCAGCGTTTGGCCATGATTCCCATACCCACGATGCACGACAAGTTCCACTTCCAAAATGAGTGCCCTAACTGCAAAGATTTGGTCGAGGACGATCGTGGTTGCTTGGAGTGCCAGATGATATACACTTGCGTAGTTTTTGGAACTGAAGAGGGTCGCTGGGTGACTGCAGGGGACATGAAGTACCTTGGAGAGGAATCACTAGAGATTCCGGATGAATACAAAAGCATTCCAATCACCAAACTTCTGAAGGGGCAGATGATTGAATTCTATGCTACTGCAATAATGGGTAGGGGTAGGGACCACACAAAGTGGACACCAGTTTGTGGGGTCACTTTCCAGCCTAGGAGAATTGGGGTTCTGAAAAACAAATCTAAGGCAAAAATCCTGTGGGATTTGGATCTGGAAATCACAGCAAAGGATTTTGGCAAGGATGGGAGATTGGAAGATATCGAAAAAGTGGCAACCCTAGAAAAAGAGTTGAATCACGTAGGAGAAGGTACGGAAGAGGCTAGGGAATTCAACGATGCCATATACTTGGAAGAGGTGCCGGGAGAATTCATCCTAAGCTTTGATACAGATGGCTCAATGAGCACTAAAACTGCTTTTGAGAGAGCAATCAACGAGTTGGCAGATAGATTCGGGTCGCTCGATCAAGATCTCGCTGCAACGATATAGTTTCCAACAGTTCATTACCCGAACTCTGGAAGAGTGGTTATGGCAACCATGCTAGGAAGGGGCCAATGTGGGGGTCATCTGAGCCTATTTTTCACTATAGAAGACTGTTCCAGTGACCTTCTTCTACAAGGTAGTAGGGGGGCAGGAATTTGCATTCAAGATGGGGTAGAGGCAATTGCAAGAGGGGAAGAAGGCAAAGGACTACTGCAAATAAAATTTCTAGGAAGGGAAAACGACGGGTCGCTTTACCAATTTGTCCTGGAGGAATTAGTTGACATTATCCCAGAAGTAGGAAAATTTGACTGGGAGCTTGGAATCAGGATGGTTCTGCCCAGTTCACAGGGCTTCGGCATGTCTGCATCTGGGGCAGTTGCATCGGCAATTGCATTTCAGAGGGCGATTGGGATTCCTCACGAAGAGTGCCTCAGGAGATCGTTCATGGTTGCTCACATAGTAGAAAGAAAGAGGTCTAGCGGCCTAGGTGATACTACGGCTCTTTCAGCAGGAGGAGTGGAAAGAAGATTTGCTGCTGGTTCTCCATACTCTGGATCTCTCCTAAAGATTGGCCCGGGAAAGTCAGAAGGGTGGTATTCTGACGCTCCAATACTTCTATGTTGGAGAAAAAAAACCGGAACTCACACATCTAGGTATATCGACGATATTGTGTGGAAGAGAAGAATTAGTGAAGCGGGAAAATTAGCTATGGAAGGAGTTGGTGCTGGAGATTGGGAGAGCCATAGATGGACCGAATTGATTGAGGCTTCCAGATTCTTTGCATCAGAGAGTGGCTTAGATGTTGATGCTTCTAGAGCGGATTTCCTCGGAAGCGTAGATGATGCAATCAGGAATTCCATTTTTTCAGAAGAATTGACGCCTCTGCTATGCATGTTAGGAGAGAGCGTGGTAATTGTTCCGAATAATCTACAATTTGGAGAAGGGTGGATAAAGCATCTTTCGGAATTGTTGGAGAGTTCTGAAATTTCTACCTTTCCAAGCAGGATCAGTCAAGTTAGGTAACCATTCAAGACTTGGAATTCTCATGGAATTCCTCCAATGGCTTGAGGTTTAATGGGCTCGAGTCCAGTTTTACGGCTCCCCTAATTCTCAGACTGTCGCAGAATCCATGTCGATAAACGAGTGCCCCCTGGCCATACTCTGCAACATATCTGTCAACCTGTTTCTGAGTTTTCTTCTTCGGGAATTTTAGATCCGCTCCAAAGAAGTGTTTTGCATCTATCCATGCACAAGGGACACCGTTGATCCTCACATCGTCCAGCATTAGTAGGTCTGGGGTTATTATCGCCCTTCCTTCTGTTCTTTTCTGTTCGTTAAGTAGATCTTCTTGACGGCGGAATCTCACACCAAGTGATTCGAAATGATTGCATAATATTTCCTCAAAAACTTCCGCTGCATTCTGAGTCTCCGTTTGGTTTACTGAGCTAACCCTGTCGACCGATTCAGCCAATTCAAACTGTTCCCGATCCCTATCATTTAGTTTTGAGGGATTTTTATTTAGAGTATCCTTGATTCTAGTCTTCGTCCAACCTCTTCCAGTAAGTACGGCTCTGAAGGTATTCACCGGAGGAGCGTCGAACCTCTTCGAGAGAGCAATTACGCTCTCCCCAGAATCATAACGACGACTTATCTCGTTGGATCTTCGCATGAGCTTCGAGTGAGAATATACGCTCTTTTCTTGATTGAGGGCTGCTCTGAGAGAGAGAGATTGTTCAAGTGAAATAGGCATGCCTCTCAATTTTTCGGCGATTTCCTGAACTCTATCTTCTGGTAGGAAGCCAAACTCTCCGGGAATGCATGCGATTTTTCCAGCAGCTGATTGGACTTCCTTCGGAACAGCATTTGTCTTCCAGTTTATGTTCACCTTTCTTGGAGGGGGGTCGATAGAATTTGGAATTCCCATTGGCCTAGGGTTCACTGAAAATCTAGCCAATGCCCTCTCGACCTCAGGTGATTTTTGGCGCCCGCCGTTGCCTCCAGAGGGTCGTTGATACTTCTCTTTTCGTCGGCGGCGCCTTCGACGCCCACGGCGTCTCTTGGCACTCTCGTCTTCACTCAATAGATGGCCCAGAAGTCGGGGCTCCATGAACCCACCGTGTAATGTGGCTACTTTCTGAACCTAGAGTATACATCGTAAACAGCATCCCTAATTGGCCACGGAACAATAAACATTAACGAAGCGATTGGCCATGGAAATCTAAGTAATTTACAGATTCGCCATATTGCTGCACTCTTTGAATACCAATTTCCCCCTGTAGAAATCAAGAAAACCGAGTCTATTCCTTCTAATCTCTCTGGTATTGATGAAATCAAATACTTGCCCTCTGAACTATTCTGTCCGACTAAATTTACTCTAGATTGGGAGTCCCTCTTCTGGATGAATCGTGCCCAACGGCTGCATTTACCACACTCATCATCGAAAAGTACGGTGGCCATGTTTGTTTCACCTACAGAAAGGCAATTCCTGGTTCCAGAGGGAATGAAATCTTAGCTTTTCCACCAATGTCTTCACCTTCTCCGACCATGTATGCTTCGATTGATTCCACCCCTAGAGCCTCTGCTATGAAATCTGAGTTATTGTTAATGACTTCAGATTCACTTATTCGGTTAGATATGAGGTCTTTCTCGCCCTCTGACCAGACATGCACCTTGCCCCTACTCCTTTTACTCCCCGATGTAATTGAAGACCAAGTTTGGAAGACTGCTCCTTTTATCGAGTCGTCTCTGAAGATTTCAAGGGACTTGACATATTCTTGACCTCCTTTCTTGAAATCAAAATTCTCAGAGTTGAGTCTGATTGCTTCTGATGCCAAATCCAGTTTCCAAATGGGAGAAGTCTGGATTACTGCACGTGAAATCTCTTTTTCTGAATACCTTTCTGCGAGAACCCTCAGATTTCTACCACTGGATATAATCTGCTTGATGTATTGCTCAATCGCCAGTTCTCGCAAGTCGCCTTCATTTTCCTCTTGCTCGGGCAAATCAAATTTCGCTAGTAGGTCATCACGACCGATCTTTTGCCAGAATTCCTCAGCGATGTGAGGAGTAGCCGGGGCCAACATGGGAATCCATCCTTCCAAGAATTTCATTGAGGTTGAGTAATCACATCCTCCTCTTCGAATATACCAATTCCAATCCGAGAGAGACTCAAAATGACTGATCATTACCCCTTCTCTGAGGCTTACCTGATTCATTGCTCCAATCCATGCCCTCTGATTAGTTCTCAACCGAGATAGCAACCAATTATCAATATTAGAAGGGGATTCAGAGAAAGATAGTGCGGTATCTACTGCGTCAATAATTGAGTGAATCTGTCTGTTATTAGACTCAATAGCGCTGTCAGACCAGTCCATGCCTGCCTCTGGATTAGCCCCAAAAAGAGTGAACATCCTAACTGTATCAGCCCCAAATCTGGAAATCATTTCTTCCGGGCTGACTGTATTGCCCAGTGACTTACTCATCTTTACTGAACGAGTAGAAAGTTCATTCTCGCAAGTAGGACATGCCGACTCGAAGTTGTCGACATGGTACTCTGCGTTACACGCATTGCAGTAAGGAGCCGGGGCATTCAACATTCCTTGGCAGACTAGTCGTCCAAACGGCTCTCCAACCGTGTTCATCCCCGCGTCTCTTGTGAATTTTGTAAAGAATCTAGCATAAAGTAAGTGCATTACTGCATGCTCTATTCCTCCGATGTACAAATCCACTCCATCTTTCATCCAATAATCTACGGAATTTCTGTCGAAGGGCGAAGAGTCGTTTTTCGCATCGCAGAATCGCATGAAGTACCAAGACGAGTCGTAGAAGGTATCCATAGTGTCAGTCTCCCTCTTTGCTTCTCCTTCGCAAGAAGGGCAAGTCACATTGACGAATGAATTGTGAGATGCTAGTGGGTTTCCACTCTGATCCTCACTGAAAACCACATCAAGTGGTAGTTCAACCGGAAGATCTTCTCTTGGAACTGGAACAATTCCGCAAGTATCGCAATGAATCATTGGGATAGGTGTCCCCCAGAACCTCTGTCTGCTCAGAAGCCAATCCTTCAATCGAAACTCTGTGGTTCCATATCCTGCTCCCACTTTCTCCAATTCAGAAATTACGGCGTCCTTGGCTTCTTGGCCTGAAAGTCCGTCGAAACCCTCGGATGAGGAGTTGACCATTGGCCCGTATCCCTCAAACGCTTGATTGAGATCTTCTAATGGGTCGTCACCATCTTCCTTTACTAGAACACGTCTAATTTCTAATTCGTACTCATTTGCAAAGTCGAAATCTCTCTGGTCGTGACCTGGAACTGCCATCACGGCACCCGTTCCATATGAAGCTACGACGAAGTTGCCTGCAAAAATTGGGATCTCCTCTCCATTGATTGGATTGATTGCATTCCTGCCCAAGAAGACACCTCTCTTCTCTTTCAGCATGTTTATTCTTTCGAACTCTGACATTCTCGCACATTCGTCCCTCAATTCCCTCCATCCATCCTCCCATTCAGTGCCAACACACAATTCCTCGCAAAGAGGGTGCTCAGGGGAAAGGGTCACGAAAGTGGCCCCAAAAATAGTATCTGGGCGAGTTGTGAATGCCCCGATTATCGAATCAGAATCTACTACTGGGAAGTCGATGTGTGCTCCGTTGGAACGCCCGATCCAGTTTCTCTGCATCGTCTTGACATTTTCTGGGAATGTTATATTTTCCAACTCATCAAGTAGTTCATCAGAGTACTCTGTCATCCTGAGGAACCATTGAGCCATTTCCCTTTGAACGACATCTAGACCGCATCTCCAACATCTATTGTTCTTGACCTGCTCGTTAGCAAGAACTGTGTCACAATCCACACACCAATTTACTGGGGCCATGCGCCTCTCTACAAGCCCCTTCTCATTCAATGACAAGAACATGTCCTGATTCCACTTGTAGTAGTCTACATCAGAAGTCGCAAGGAAACGATTCCAATCGTAAGAGAATCCCATCCTCTCCTGATCTGATCTAATGCTGGAGATGTTTCTATGTGTGACGTCATGAGGGTGACCTCCTTCTTTCTTGGCTGCGTTCTCGGCAGGCATTCCGAAAGAGTCGTAACCCATTGGGTATAGTACGTTCTTCCCCATTAAACGGTGAAAACGAGCCATTGCGTCGCCAATGGAGTAGTTTCTGACATGGCCCATATGCAAATTCCCAGACGGGTAGGGGAACATCTCAAGACAGTAGAATTTGGGCTTTGTTTCGTCGATTATTGCTTCAAATGCTCTAGCGTTTGCCCATTCCCTTTGCCAACGGGCTTCCAACTCTTGTGCATCGTATGCCATTTGCTCGGTCTCACCGCTGAGTAGGGCTTGTATATGCATTACGACTTTGTCTGATGTCCTCTTGGGTGGTGCATGCTATCTGATGGAGAGTTCCACATCAACCTCTGGAAGGACGGTGTTGAGGTTTGGGTAACACAGATGGGGCCCCTGATGAACATGAACACAGCCTTCGTTGACAGAGAAAACGGAGTTGTTGCAATAATCGATCCTTATGATGCCGAAAGTTGGAGCGTCAAACTTCAGGAGGAGGGCTTGGAACCGACTCATTTGCTATACACTCACACCCATAGAGATCATGCTGCCGGATATCCGGGCATGATTGAAAGGTACCCAAGCATTGAGGTATGGGGACACGAAGATGCAAGGGTACCTAATTTATTGGGGCATATCGTTTTCAGGAAAGTTGAGTTTACTGACACATGGGATTGTGATCCTGGAGAGTCAGTTGAATGGTCAATGGGCAATATTCGATTGTCAATCACCCACTCACCTGGACATGCCCCCGGTCACGTGACAATCCATGGCCATGGAGTATACCATGCAGGAGACTTGCTATTCGTTAGGAGTGCCGGTAGAGTGGATCTTCCTGGAGGTGATGCTGAGTCGCAGCAAAAGAGTTTGATTAGAGCGAAGGAGATTCTCTCTTCCCTTCCCGAAGATTGGAGGTTAATTCCAGGTCACAGGTATGACAATTTCAGAGGCGAGGTCCCTGATTGGATTGGAGTTGGTGATGCGCTGCAACACAATTACTTCCTTGCAAACATAACTGTTTGAGTTGTTTACCTTCCTAGTAGACGTCCTACGACTGAACGCTCTTTCTCTAGTGACTGTGATTCCCCTCCTCTGACCTTCTTGAGCGCATTTACTGGAATCCATTCGTCCGGAACTAGTCTCCAAGGCGTGACTCTTGCCATTATTCCTAGAAGGACTTGACTTCCAGGAATCATGAACACCCTCAGGGGTGGAACAATTATTCCTAGTGTAGCCAAATCATCTCTGGCCTGCAATCTTTCTTTCCTACTGACCCTGCGCCCGATTAGGATCTTGGCCAGAGTTGCCGAGGTGTCTCTGAAGTGCTCGGCTCCTATCTTTGATGTATCCCATGCACTCTCAATAGAATCACCCCACTTGTCAGGATTATTGGCAACCTCTTTGATGTCCTCCTGCGATTTATCTGGAAGTTTTCTATATCCAGCTGCTGCTCCGGTCAGTATCCATGGTATCCACCTAGCAATGAACCTCGCTGAGTTTGTGATCCTACCCATTATCACACCGTCTTGTCAATCCTTTCGGATTTTTTGCCTAAATCCCTCAATGCTTTCTTTACCGAACCAGATGGTATCTTTTGGTCCTGCTCCAGAGCCGACAATGCGGCAATGACGATGCTTTTGGTATCTATCTCAAAGAACGAGCGAAGGGCTTCTCTGGAGTCAGAACGTCCAAATCCATCTGTTCCGAGAACAACGAACCTACCCCCGACCCATCGTTGAATCATCTCTGGAACTGAGGCAATGTAATCAGAAGCGGCTACAGTTGGAGTTTCGTCTCCAAAGCATTCAGAGACGAATGGTACTTTGGGATTTTCCGGATTGAAGCGATTGAGCCTCTCGTTTTCAAGACCGGTTCTCCTGAGTTCCCCATATGAGGTTACTGACCAAACCTCGGAGGAGATTCCGAAATCGCTAGACAGCATTACAGCGGCCTCCCTAACGTGCTTCAGAATAGGCCCAGATCCCAATAGCCTCACAACAGGGCCGCTTCCATCCAACTGCTCCAATAGATATGCCCCTCTGATGATGCCCTGATCAGAGCCTTCTGGCTTTGGCATCTGTTGTTGGTTCTCATTATACAGCATAACATAATGAAAGACGTCTTTATTTTGCCCCCACATTTCTTCGATTCCATGTCTGATAATTGTCGCAAGCTCGTAGGCATATGCTGGATCCCAAGCACGACAGAAAGGAACTGTTGACGCCATTAGGAGACTGTGTCCGTCCTGATGCTGAAGTCCTTCCCCGTTCAGAGTTGTTCTCCCTGCTGTTGCACCCATTAGGAAACCTCTAGCCCTTGCATCGGCTGCACTCCAAATCTGATCCCCCACTCTCTGAAAACCGAACATTGAGTAGAAGGTATAGAATGGCAGAGTCGGAGTTTTGGCATGAGAATATGATGTCGCACTGGCAATCCAAGATGCTATTGCTCCGGCCTCAGAAATTCCTTCTTGGAGTACCTGCCCCGACTCCGATTCCTTGTATTTCAGAAGCATCTTGTGATCGACCGGAGTATATTTCTGTCCAATTGCAGAGAAAATCTCAAACTCACTGAAAAGGGGATCCATCCCGAAAGTCCTTCCCTCGTCGGGAATAATCGGGACTACCCTCTCGCCGATCTCGGACTTCATGATATTCCTGAGAAGCCTCACGAAAGCCATAGTCGTGGAGACCTGCTGGCCCTCTGGAGTTCCTTGATCGAAAGCTGCGAAAGATTCGTGGCCAGGTAGTTTGAATTCTATTTGAGAAGGGGTCCTTGAGGGAAGTGGCCCACCTAATGAGTTTCGTCTCTGGATCATGTACTCAATCTCGTCCGACTCTTCTTCGAGTCTGATGAATGGATCATCCTGTAGTCTAGAGTCTTCAATGGGGATTCCCAAGGCGTCACGATAGGATAAGAGATCCTCGATCTCCATCTTCTTCTTCTGGTGAGTCGAGTTTCGGCCCTCGAAGGAGTCAATTCCCCACCCCTTAACGGTGTGAGCTAGAATCACTGCCGGGCCTTTTGCTTCTAGTGCTGCCTCATACGCAGCATAGACCTTGATGGGATCATGCCCCCCTCTAGACAGTTCCCCAATCTCTTGATCTGATAGAGAATCTCCTAGTTGCAATAGTGATTCGCTTCCGGAAAACAGTTCTTTTCTGAATTCTTTAGGAGAGAGGGTGCTCAGACGTTGCCAATCACCATCGGAAATCTTCTCTATTGAAGATAAGAGCTCTCCCTTTGTGTCCATCTGGAGAACTCTATCCCATTCAGAGCTCCAGATCACCTTGATCACCGTCCATCCTGCTCCTCGGTATAGGCCCTCAAGTTCCTGGATGATGCTTGAATTTCCTCTTACTGGACCGTCTAGACGCTGAAGATTGCAGTTGACTACCACGATTAGGTTGTCCAGTTGCTCCCTTCCAGCGACTGCGATTGAAGCAATTGCTTCTGGTTCATCCATCTCCCCGTCGCCCAAAAAAGCGAAGACTCGGCTTTCAGAAGTATCAGAAAGGCCTCGATTATGCAAATACTTCCAAAATCTAGCCTGCATAACTGCACCTAGGGGCCCTAGGCCCATGGAAACGGTTGGATATTCCCAGAAATCGGACATCAATCGAGGGTGGGGGTATGATGATAGCCCATCTTCAAACGCCTCCTGTCTGAAGTTTGAAATCTGTTCTCTAGAAGTTCTTCCTTCGAGGAAAGACCTTGCATAGATTCCCGGGCTAGCATGGCCCTGTATGTATATTGCATCTCCAATTCCATTGTGTTCCTTGCCCCTGAAGACATGATTGAAGCCGACCTCGTAAAGGGTTGAGCTAGAAGCGTACGTGGAAATGTGCCCCCCTATTCCATCCATCCTTCTGTTTGCATCTGAAACCATTAGCGCCGCATTCCAGAGAACGTGATTCTGAATCGTTCTCTCTAGACGAATATTTCCTGGGTAAGGAGGCTGCTGATCCAACGAAATCGAGTTCAGGTATGGAGTTCGGGAAGGGGGCATAATAGGAATCTCTAGTGCAGATGCCTCTGCCATTAGTTCCTGAAGGAGAAGCCTGGCTCTGGCCGTTCCTTGGGATGAAGCGACTGAACGTAATGCCTCCAACCATTCATCAGTCTCTTCGGGGTCAGCATCTGGGAGTGACTGACGGGGTTCTGGGGGGGGCATAGTTACACAACTGCCCCGCAGGGCAGAATCACGAGCCGAGGAGTGTTTTTTGAATGGGTCGACTGAGATGATGTGCAATTGGCTATGTCACATGACCGACTTCGATAAGATGGCATTCGTGCATAGTTCTAACTCCTGCTACGGTAATCGGGGAGTCTCCAGGTGCACATCTCTCTCCGCCCCATCTCCTGACTGTCCTTAGTACAGTCTTGGTCCCAGGTACATTATTGGGGTCGACCTTCATCTCCACTACGATTTTGCCGTATTCTCCCAACCACTTCAATGAGGCGTCAATGCTCCTCCTAGCGTATCCATGTCTTTGCTCGGAGCTCCTGACCCAGTATCCCAGATTCCATTCGGCTTTTTCAGATCTCGTGACTCTGTCGAATCCAATGAGCCCGATTACAAAACCGTCCCATGGACGGATCATTACCCAATGATGGAGAATGCCGGACCTTCCCTTTCGTTCTGTATCCTTGATGAAATCCTCGATCTGCGGTCGTATATCCTTGTCTGGGTTAATCCATGGCATTGCTCTGAAGACTTCTGGCCAAGTTTCCTCGAATGCCTCCACAATTTCTGGAAGCATGAGTTTGGATGCCGGCCTTAGTACCAATCCATCATCGACTCGGATTGACGAGGTCGCTCGTCTCTGCATAGACTGGGGGGAGGGGTGGCGCCGCATCATTACTGCGTAAGTTCTCGAGTTATGAAATAAGTTTGTCCCTAGCTCTAGCAACATCCGGGTCATCAGGATTAGCCTTGAAGGCAGATTCAACCATCATTTCTGCCTCCCTGGTCCTACCTATGGAAATTAGTAGCCTACCAACAGAGTAGACTAGGGTAGTCCTATTTCCCAAATGTGGTCCGACCTCGTCAAGTAGAACTGTGGCCTGTGCGATGTTTTGCTCCTTTGCGGACCTGATTGCAGCTTGGAGTTGCTTGATAATTTCTGCAGCGGCCCATTCCTCTTGCTGATGCCAAGGCCAGAAAGACTGGTTCTGAACATAGCTTGGTTGAGTTGAATTCTCTGAACCTTCGAATTCCATGATTTGTGCAGAAGGGGTGTCGAAAACATGTTCCCTAGAATTTGTTGGTTTTGAGTCATTATTGATGGGGGTTGCTGATATCCTTGGAATTGATGTCACAGGAGTTTTTTGAATTTGATCACCTGCAAAGGCCTCCTCAAATTCGTCAACCTTTCCGTCGCCGTCGAAATCAGCTGGATTTAATGCAATTTCTGAGTCATTTTGTTTTCCCCAACCATTGACCTCGGCGATCTCGTTTTCAGGAAGTTGTTGAACATGGTCTGGAGTCTCTGCATTTGGGTGAATCAGATCAATTGTCCTATGTTCGGAGACGGGTTCCTCTGTCTCAACGACAGGAACTTCGAATTTATTGACGAACTGTGGAATGTCTGCCGCAGTCAACTCGTAATCTTCATCCTCAACAATTTCTGGAGGATTGGAAATCGAACCAAGATCTGGCTGAAAATCGAGTGCGATTTGATCGTCATCACCGTATTGGGCTACCTCCACGGTTAAATCATCCAATGCGAATGATGGAGGGATCGCTTCCTCTGAGCTTCCTTCCTCTATTTCGATTTCGCTCATCAATTCGTCCAATAGGTCTGTTGACTCCCCATCTCCCAAGCTAGAGCTCTGCTCAAATGCTGCCCTATCGATCTGGTAGTAACACCTTGTACAAATTCTCGCACCATCCTGATTAGAATGCTGGCAAGAGGGGCAGATCACACCCTTAACCTGAGAATTCCTCCAAGACTTGAACCTGTCAAATACCATCCCAGCCCCCCCGGACAACCCACTCGATGGTCGTGAGCGTTTAACTCTCACTCGGAATAGTCGAAATGTTGCAGACTGATCTTTTCCAAGTAACGGTGATAGGGGTCGGACGTGACGAAGTCATGTGGTCGGCTCCGAGATTCTGGTACCAAGCCGATTCAAAAGAAGTCAGGACCATCATGATTCCTTCCTCCGACTAATTCGTTGGGAGTTGGATGATGAGATGTCAATGACAGAAGATAGGCTCAAGAATTGGTCTGAGAAGAGATTGAAGGCCAATGGGATAGCTTTGTTTGGACTAACAGCGAAGCCGGATGGTTGGCTATTTGGGCAACGAATAGTCAGACTTCGTCATGGCTCAGGAGTTAATCTTGGATCGCACAGATTTCGACAGGGAGACATCGTTATGCTCAGTAGGAATAGTCCCTTAACTGAAAAGCCAATAGAGGCGATTGTCAGTGATCGAAATAGAAATTCAATCAGAATTGTAATTCCTGAGGAGCCCCATGGCCTGAGGAAGGGAGTTTGGAGATTGGACAGGGGAGCGAATAGGATTGCCTTCGACAGAATGAGAGACTCCTTGAATTCAATTTTCGAAGAAGATGGAAATGTCCCTCTCAGAAATCTGCTCTTAGGGCTAGTTCATGATCCTAGTGGCACTGCATCACTAGTTCCAGAGATGGGTGGTGTGAAGCAAACCAGAGTTAGGCTACCAAATGACATGAATAAAGCTCAGAGGATTGCAGCAGAATCTGCAATATCAAACAGATTGACTCTTATTCAGGGCCCTCCAGGAACTGGAAAGACGCATACTGCAGTGAGGATTCTAGAAGGATGGGCGTCTCAGGATCTCGGGACCGTACTAGCTGTAGCAGACTCAAATGTAGCAGTTGACAACTTGCTAGAAGGACTTCTTGGAAGAGGGGTCAGGGCAGTAAGAATGGGGCAGCCAGTTAAGGTCCGAGAAGGACTTAGAGATGCAACGATGGATGCCAAGATGGAAAGTCATCCTCTGAGAAAGGATCTAGTGGAACATCTTGAGTTGAATGAGAAGTTAGCTAGGAGAATCAAGGGGATGCGAGGTGGAAAGGAGAAGGGGCTTGCACACCGTGATTTGAGCAGAGGATGGAAGGAGGTTCGAAAGATTGAGTCGCAAATGCGAGATGACATCCTGGATAGTGCTCAAATCCTGTGTTGTACGTGTATAGGATGTGGACATGAGTTGCTAGATGGAAGGAATTTTGCACGTGTTCTGATTGACGAGGCGACTCAGGCGACCGAGCCGGCAACATTGGTTCCGATCGTTCGAGGGGCTAGGCAGGTGGTTCTCATCGGAGACCACCGTCAACTTCCACCGACTGTAATTTCTAGGAGAGCAGAAGAAGGAGGTCTAAGTAGGTCTCTTTTCGAGAGGATATCTGAAATGGGAATTTCTCCATTCCTTCTCAATACTCAATACCGAATGCACCCTTCAATCTCTTCATTCCCAAACTCCCAATTTTACAACGGACTCCTAGAAGATGGGGTAGATGTGGAAGAAAGAGAGACACCGCCTGGAATTCTTTGGCCTGACTGGAATTCCCCCCTATCGTTTCTTCCGGTAGATGGAGATGAGGTCCTATCTCCTGATGGAGCGTCAAAAGAAAATCCTGCAGAGGCTTCTTGGGTAGTCAAGATCTTGATGGATTTCGTAGAAAAAGGTAATTTGCACATTTCTGATATTGGCATTGTAACTCCTTACTCCGGGCAAGTTAGGGCTATTCGAGATATGATTCCAGAAAACCTGCAGAGTGTGGAGGTTAGGACAGTCGATGGCTATCAGGGAAGGGAGAAGGAAGTGATTATCTTCTCAAGTGTCAGGTCAAATAAAGAAGGAAATGTTGGATTCCTCTCAGATAGCAGAAGGTTGAACGTTGCACTAACTCGATCTAGACGCGGACTGATTGTGGTGGGAAACCCGGATACACTCAGACATGACGAAAACTGGAATGCATGGATTGAACATATTCGCAGTAGGAACCTTGAGGCTTGGCATCTCTTGGGAACCGCATGAGGTTAGAACATGGGCGATCATGACTCTCCAATCTCGATACATGGTAGTGGAACCCTTGCTAAAGCTATAGTTTCCCAGGAGCAAGAACACTGGAGCGTTCCAGACGGAGCGATCTTAGCTTCAGCTACAACGAGAGCGATCTCCTTCGTTATCGATGTGATAATTGTTAATTCAATCTTGATGGTAGTTACTCGTGAGAGAATCAGCTACGCATGGAACCTCTCATATTGGACCTCGGAATACTTCCACCACTCCGCTGCATTCGCGGCCGTACTATTCTCAAGCCACTGGCTCTATTGGAGGTTGACTGGCTTATCTTTCTCGAGGTCATTAGGTCAGAAAATGCTAGGAATTGCGGTTATCGGCGTTGATGGATCGGAGGTTTCGAGTGAGATGTGGGATAGAAGGTCGTTTAGGAAGCTAATTTATCTGGTCCCTCTACTAAATTTGTATGTGGCAGTATACGAGATGGCTAGAATCTCGCAAAGGCATACACACCAGTCAAATCTGGATCTCAAGGTTGGTACTATTGTAGCACAATCTGCTTCACTCCCTCCAGCCAGCAGGCGTCATATCAGGTAGGTTAGTAAGTGAATGATCAAATTGAATGGGTCCTTTCGGGAAGATGCATTGTCTATCCTACGTCAACTCTCCCCGCATTGGGTTGCATTCCAAAATCAGATTCCCTTGATGAGCTCTACAGAGTAAAACAGAGATCGAGTCAGATGCCTGTGAGCCTAGGGGTGGCAGACCTAGAACAGGCTGGAGAGCTAGTTCAGATTCCTGAAGACGTGCCTATGATCCTAGATTATTTTCCAGAGGGATCCCTGACAATTGTACTTAGACCTCATTCGGAGATGGATTCCAGATTAGGAGGGAACAAGGTAGCTGTAAGAGTGGTTTCCCACCCAATTGCAAAGTCACTCATTCAGAAGGTAGGACCCATCACAGCAACGAGCGCCAACTTGAGTGGTCAGGCTCCAATTTTGAGTTGTCAAACTGCGGCTATGGAGCTCTCCACTCCAGAAATTCCAGTTATTGGAATGCAAGGAGTTTGCAAGGGTGGCGAACCCAGTACTTTGATAGCATGGCATACGGTCTGCGACACGCCTGAGTCACTGCGGATCGAGGTTATTAGAGAAGGTAAAGTTAGTTCTGAGGATGTTTACTCATGGTGGAAGAAGGCGATCTGAAACAATGGCGAGACGCAGGCCATGTTGCTAGAAGGACTCTTGAGGGGATCAAAGGAGAGATTGTGGCAGATAAGCCTTGGTCTGAAGTAATTGAGTCGGCGGAGAGATTCATCAGGAGGCATGGCGGACAGGCTGCTTTCCCAGTAACAATATCTGTCAATGAAATGGCAGCACATTACACTTCGAACACCGAATTGACACCTCCAGAGGGGATGGAGGGAGAAATGATTTTCCAAAAGGGTGACCTTGTCAAGTTAGACGTCGGGGTCCACATCAAAGGGGCTCTAGGCGATAATGCTCTTACTGTGGAGGTGGGCAATGGGGGGGAACATACCGATCAGATCAAGGCCGCCAAAGAGGCTAGGGATGCTGCGATAGAGAAAATGCACCCTGGTACGCCCTGGCATGTTGTGGGAGAAGCGGCTCAGCAAGCCTCCGTAGATGCGGGTTTCGAGCCAATAAGGAACCTTAGCGGGCACAAAATGGATAGGTGGAACCTCCATTCAGGGGTTTCCATCCCAATGTACTCCTGCGGTCCGAATAATCCCAATTACAGAGGGGAAGTCGAGTCCGGCGGAGTTTACGCAATAGAGCCTTTCAACACGACAGGAAAGAGTGGGATGATAGAGAATGTACCTCCTGCTGGTTCATCCAATATCCTGAGGGTGACTGGAAATGTGAAGATAAGAAAAGCCCTATCGAAGGGGAAGTTGAAACCATTGGGGGCTACAATGGCCCGGTACATCGAAGAGAGATACAATACGCTTCCCTTCGCTGAGAGGTGGGCTTATCCTCTCCTGAGCAAGCCATTCCCGGAAGAGAACGAGGAATCACTGAGGAGGAAGTGGAACGCGCTGGTAAAGAAGTTGACAACAATACGTTTTCTGGAGGATTATAATGCTCTAAGAGACATCGACAAAGGATTTGTTGGCCAATTTGAGCATACTGCCTACATCACAGATGGTGGGCCTGAGATTCTAACTGTAGAATAGAGAAGCAAAAAATTGCTTTCTTCGAATAAAGATGAAAATTCCTCAAAATGATTAACTATTGCCGCCCCCTTCGATTGACCGTACAGGAAGAAGGTTCTCGCTGAGTGCATCCCATCCCCTCGCAATTATCTCTCTCCTGTACACCTAATTGGTTAGCCTGGTGGCTAAATTAATCTAATTTAGATCAATACTTGGAATCTGAGTAGAATCGGTGCTGGAGTTATGAGTTCTACCGAACAATGTTACCATAATTATAGCCATGAAGATTAAGCTCATTCCTCCTACTTGCTTAACAGAAGGCTTCTCAGAAAGAAATAGAACCCCCCAAATAATG
>MDTE01180524.1_pt1 | contig 21294 bp, 14 predicted proteins | sample 811231 | NCBI WGS metagenome assembly MDTE01 (sample SAMN05326651, study PRJNA326480) | marine metagenome | isolation source: seawater | place: Indian Ocean: Red Sea | collected 2010
AGCTGCGGCAGTAATCCGGACCCATGTGCTCAAAGTAATTCGTCGACGTCTGCGGGTACGCGCATCGACCCTGGCCCGTCGTCGACGGTCCCTCGTACCCGGGGGTCGTATACGTAGAATCGGGAACTCTCGTCACCACGGTCGAGCGCTGCGCGTCCGCACCGAGCGGCGACGCGACGAGCGCCAACGCGCACGCGACGAACACGGCGCCCATCATCGTGCGGAATCGCTTCGAGGACGTCATCGTCGCGATCGATCGAATCGAATTCTTCGGTTGGACGATGAATGAATTCGACGCGACGCCGTCGTCGTCGTCGCGAGTCGTCGCCGAGACTCGACGGTCGCGCGGGACGAGAAGACGCGTGCGTTCGTTCGCTCGCTCGCGCGCTCGACGATCTCGCGTCGGGCGCGTTCTGCCGTCGCGCGTTCCAGTCCGCGGGACGACGATCGTCGCGATGGCAGGGTGATATGTCGCCAGGTGGTTGAAAACGGTCACCGTGCGTGTGGGTAAACAGTGAGACGTGTGCGTTCGTCACGAGCCGCGAGCCGCGGGGGAACGAGGGGGTACACGTTGAGTCGTGACTCGTGAAAATGGATGTTGGCGCTTTTATCCTCGACGATTGTATGACTACCAATACGTTCATTTGTTGGGCTACTGTGTGTGTTTATATGAAGTTGTGTGTTCGCGCGCGCGCGCGGCGGTCGGTGTCGACGCGAGACGAGACGGGCGGTACGCGGATGCCGTCGATGTTTTCGTTTTCGTCGTTTTCGTCGTTTTCGTCGTTTTCGTCGTCGGTGACGTCGCGAAGGGTGCGCGAGACGTCTCGCGCGACGTCGCCGCGCGCGTCGGCGGCGAGGTGCGAGGCGAGGTATCGCGCCTTGCGCGCGGCGCGAACGCGCGGCGCGCGCTCGGTGCGAGGACCGACCGCGGCGGCGAGTCTGAGACACCGGATGAGATCGAGAAACGCGCGGATCGGGGCGGTGGGAGCGGCGGCGAAGAGGGCGGTGAGGTCGCGGAGGAGGGCGCGCTCGACGGCGGCGCGAGGCGCGACGTCGGCGGGACTCGCGCGCCGAACGACGGATAGTACGGCGTCTCTCGCGCACTGTACCTCGGGAATCGGACCGACGCGTTCAGCCGCGAGGACGATGGATGCATCGAGCGCGGCGTCGCACGCTTCCGATTCCTCATCGCGCCAGTCTCCGTTGAAGACGCGCTTGACGAGGACGTACGCCGCGAGCGCGTTGACGCAGTGCCATCGAAGAACTTCCGGAGCCTCTCTTCCCCCGCTCAGCGCGTCGAAAGGGTCCAAAAGTTCATCCTCGTTCGCCAGAGGAGGCAAATCGTCGTCCGCGCCCGCGTTCGTCGACGTCGATTCCGCGTCTTCGCGCACCTCCGCCACCGCCGGCGCGCCTCTCGCGCTCGCGCGCGGCCGTCCCGCCTCGGGCGATTCCCACCACGCCTCCCACGGTTTCACGAGCTCGCCGCTCGCGATCGCGCGCTCGAAACTCGCGCGTTCCTCCTCGTTCAACTCCTCCGGGTCCAGTTCTCCCCCGAGACGCAGGACTTCTAAACTCTTCTCGCTCAGCACGCACCGCTCGCCGTCCCCGTCGCCGTCTCCTTCCTCGTCTTCCTCCTCCTCCTCGCCCTCGCCCTCGCTCGCGGACGCGAGATCCAACGTCCCGTCGGCGAACGCCCGTCGCTTTAAACTCTCCATCATCGCCGTCCGCGTCTCCGACGTCGCCGTCAACCCTCGCATCGCGCGCGCGAGCTCATGCTCGTGAAAAGCGCTTCGACACCTCCCGTCGTTGTGCCGCTCGTAGCACGCGAGCGCGCAGAGCTTGGCCCCGCATTTCGGACAGGAATACTTTGAATACGCCTTTTCACACGCCTCACACGTCGTCGCGTCGTCGTCTCGCCGCTCGGTCGACGAATCCATCGGCGAGCGGCTCCCGCGCGCGGCGCCGCACTCTGACGCGCGCCCATCGTCGAGGCGATGCGCTCGATCGCGCGCGGCGCGGCGAAGCGATGGCGCGCGTCCGCGGTGCGCGCGCGCTCGTTCGCGACGACGGAGGCGTGCGTGTACGCCGAGCGAGGGGCCCCGGGAGAGGTGCTGCGCGTGGAATCCATACCGTTGTCCGCGAGCGTCGGGGACGACGAGATCGCGGTTCGCATGCTCGCCGCGCCGGTGAATCCGTCGGATTTGAACGCGATCGAGGGCAAGTACCCGGTGTCGCGAGAGATGCCGGCGGTGGGCGGGAACGAGGGCGTGGGGGAGGTGACGGCGTGCGGGCCGGGGGCGTCGGCGGCGGGCTATCGCGTCGGCGACCGAGTGGTCCCGAATCGATCGTACGTCGACGGGACGTGGCGTCGAGAGGTGGTGGCGCGAGCGAAGGTGTTTGATGTCATCGATCGAGACGTGCCCGTGCACGAAGCGGCGATGTTGACGGTGAATCCGTGCACGGCGTACAGACTGTTGGAGGATAACGGCGTTCGCGAGGGAGAGACGGTGGTGCTCAACGCGGCGACGTCGGGCGTCGGGCGCGCTCTTTTGCAGCTCGCGAGAGACAGAGGAATACACACGATAGCCATGTGTCGACCTCGACAGAGCGCGGAGGCGACGGAGGAGGTTTTCGAGTCCTTGCGCGCCGACGGCGCGAGCGTCGTCGTGCCGGACGTCGAGGGTAAAATGTTACGTCTGGATACGAAAACCCGCGAGCTCGCCGCTCGCGCGCGATTCGGTTTCAACGCCGTCGGTGGTTATAGCGCACAAACCATGCTGCGACTGCTTCAACCCAACGCATCATCCGTCATGGTCACCTACGGAGGCATGTCCAAGCAACCGCTCGTCGTCCCCACCGGCGCCTTCATATTCAAAGACATCACCCTCCGCGGTTTCTGGCTCACCCGCTGGCTCGAGCGCGACGAACGCACCACTCAAGGCGAAGGTCGTCGCGACATGCTCCACCGCGTCTCCACCGCCGTTCGCGACGGCGTCCTCCGCGTCCCGCTCGACGCTTCGCGCGACGTCCCCCTCGCCAGCCTTCCCGCCGAGCTTCACCGCGACGCCACGGAGGACGTCGACGCGCGCACCACCCCCATCCTCGGTCGCAAAAAAATTCTCGTTCGTCTCTGACGGCTCGGCGCGCGTCCTCGTTCCCTCTCGACTCGCCCCTCGTCGCGCGAGACGCGCGCGTATGCCCATCTGATCGACACGCACACTGTTTACCCACACGCCTACATCCGCCGCCACTCCCAGGGATGTCCCACCTCGGCCCGCGCCCGACCCACCGTCCGTCATCACATCTCGTCGCGAGGACGTCGCGTTCGCGCACGAGCGTTCGCATTCGCGCGCGCAAACGAAAGCGCCTCCGTCACCGCGCCGACGTCGTCTCCAAAGTCGTCCGCGCGCGTCCACGCGTCGTCACGGGCGCGACGAGACTCGGCGTTCGAGCGAACGAGGGTTCGAGGGCTTTGCCCGCGTTGGAGCGCGCGCGCGCGAGATGTGCGGAATTTTCAGCGTGTTGCGCCTCACGGGCGACGCGAGGAAGAACCGTCAGCGCGTGTATCAACTGGCGAAGCGCTTGCGTCATCGAGGACCGGATTCGTACGGGATGGAGGTGCGCGTGGACGACGAGGGGAGGCAAACCTTCATGGTGCACAAGCGTCTGAGCATCGTGGCGCCGGGGAAGAGCGGCGATCAACCGTTGTTCACGGACGCGAGTAAGAAGACGGCGTTCATCGCGAACGGTGAGATTTACAATCACGCGGAATTACGGGAAAAGTACGGCATCGTGAGCGAGAATAAGAGCGACTGTCAAGTCATCGGGCACCTGTACGAGCAACACGGACCGAGCTTTGTGTCCGAGTTGGACGGTATGTTTGCGTTTGTGATCGAGGATCGCGAGAACGATGTCATCGTGGCGGCGAGAGATCACATGGGTAAGATTCCCATGTACATGGCGAACGGAAAGGATGGGAGCGTGTGGTTTAGTAGCGAAATGAAGACGCTGCACGACGACCCGGGGGTGGCCAACTACGAAGCCTTCCCGCCCGGTTACGTGTACGTGAAGAAGGGTGATGCGCCAGCGACGATGGAACGTTGGTACAACCCGCAGTGGGTGGCTGATGAAAACTACGTGCCGACCAAGGAGGCCAACTTGCCCGAACTTCGAGAGTGCATCGTCGACGCCGTCACCAAGCGCTTGATGGCTGATGTTCCGTACGCCGTGCTCCTCTCCGGTGGCTTAGACTCCTCGCTCATCACCTCCATCGCCGTGCGTCAACGTAAACTAGCGAAAAACACGTACGGTGCCGATGAACCGGTGCACTCTTTCTCCATCGGTATCAAGGGTGCCCCGGATTTAGTCGCTGCTCGCAAGGTGGCGGAGCAGCTCGGTACGATTCACCACGAGGTTCACTTCACCCCCGAAGAAGCGCTCGACGCCTTGCCCGACGTCATCTGGCACCTCGAGACGTTCGAACAAGTTCGAGCTTCGGTGCCGATGTACTTGTTGAGCCGTCACATCAAATCCTTGGGTTTCAAGATGGTGCTCTCCGGCGAGGGCGCCGACGAGCTCTTCGGCGGCTACTTGTACTTTCACAAGGCGCCGAACCCGGCGGAATTCCACGCCGAGTGCCGACGCAAGACGATGCGCTTGCATCAATGGGACGTTTTGCGCGCCAACAAGTCGACGATGAGCTGGGGCATTGAGGTTCGCACGCCGCTCTTGTCTCAACAAGTCATCGACGTCGCGATGAACATGAGACCGGAGGACAAGATGATCGACATCAACAAGAAGGATGCCGACGGACGTCCGTACCTGGAAAAGTACATCCTTCGAAAGGCGTTTGACACGCCCGAGGATCCATACCTTCCGGAAGAGGTCCTCTGGCGCCAAAAAGAGCAATTCAGCGACGGTGTTGGCTACGACTGGGTCGACGGTCTCGCGGCGCACGCCGAGCTCGAAGTGTCGGATGAAGAGTTTGCCAGACGCGCCGAGCGTTTCCCGCTCCACCCGCCGACGACGAAGGAATACTACCTCCTTCGTTCCATCTTCGAAGAGCATTTCGTCACCGGTTTTGAGAACGGTGACTGCGCGTACGCGACGTGTCCGTTCGGCAAGTCCATCGCGTGCTCGACTCCGGAGGCGGTTTCGTGGGATCCGGAGTGGGAGAAGAGCGTCGGCGACATTTCCGGTCGAGCGGTGAAGAACGTGCACGTGGCGGCGGATGAATTCGAGGTGAAGAAAGATGCGGTGAACGAAGGCGTGACCGCGTCGATGGTGGGTGGTGTTCGCGAGCGAGGTGTTCGCGTCAAGGCGCGCGCTTCGCGCGGCGTGCAGCGGCGCGGAACACGTTACGCGCGCTTCGCCGGGCTGCGCGCCGCGCCTTCGTGCAAGGTCTTGTGTTTGTAGAGCTTTGAAATACACATTCATACGATAGGTATCAATTACATTAATTGCACCAAGAATTCTCAAGTATGTTTCATCTTGGAGACGTCAACCATGGAGGCGTTTCTCGACACGCTTCTCGAAGCCACCGGGCTAAACGCCGAGGCGTTGGACAGAGTGGACGACGCGCACAGAGACGAAGACACGCGAGTCGCCCCCGTCTCGGTTTCCCCTCCATCGATCTCCATCGATCGCTCGGAGATCGATCCCGACGGCGATCCAAGCGATCCCGCGTCGATCGATCGCACCCGAGGTAAGAGCACCGGCGTCGCCACGAGCCTCGATCGCGTCTCGTCGTCGACGGCGGTGAGAAACTGCATCGATCCATTCCTCTTCGGTGATTTCAACACCCCCGCCGCCGCTCTCGTCCCCGTCGACTCCTCCTCCCCTCGCGTCGGACTCGCGTCTCTTCCTCCTCCCTCTTTCACCAACCACGCCCTCGCCTTTCCCGGCGTCGGCGGTCTTCGCCCGTCCTCCTCCAGTCGCGCGTCCGCCTCCTCCGCGCTCGCGAGCGCCGACTCGAATTTAATAGTCTCCAACCCACCGTCGTCCATCGAGTCCACGAACGCGTTCGCGCCTCCTCGCAGTGATCCCTCCATCGCGCTCTCGCTGAATAACGCATCCTCATCCACCGCATCCGCCTCCGCGTCCTCGTCGGAGTCGGCTTCGGCTTTCGCGCCCGCTCGGCTCCCACCGCGCGGCCCATCGCGAATTCTCATCATCCGTCCTCGTCCGACGCGCACGCGAGTCATCGCGCGCGTCACCACCCCGACCTCCTCCTCCGATTCCATCGACGTCGCCACGAGACTTTCCTCGCGGTCGTCTCGCGTCGCGAACGCGCGCGCGGCGACGTCCACCGCGATGGCGCGCATCGTCGACGGTTGTCGCGCGCGCGCACCCATGGATGATGGATGCGCGCGCGCGCGACGCGACGCGAGACGACGCGATCGTCGAGAAGGGGATGAACGCACACGAATAAATGTATTCGAGTCGTCCCCTTCGGCGCGCGCGAATCGGCGTGCGGGCGCGCGCGGGAGGCGCGACGCGCGCTGACGCTGACGCTGGCGCGCGCGCGCGAAAATCCGACACCGGAGATGGAGGGGTCCTCGACCGTTTGCGACTCGTCGATGTCGACAGACTCGCGGGACGTCTCACTGTATGCGCAGAGACTCTCCTCTGGATAGGAAGGCGAAGAGAGTTGTGCCCGGGATATTTTATCACTCCATATGGAGAAATACACACACTGTGTTTTATTTAACATCATTATGGAGCGTATGGCGCTGGGGCAAAGAAAATGAACCGTCGTCGGACATGATACTCATACTGTGAGCATGGGAATGGATTCAAGAGATGATTGATGCGGATCGGCATTCGGACGCGTGGATAAGGGGCGGCGCGTCGAGGCGCGCGGCGTCGCGACGCGCGGCTGGGCGTCCTCGTCGCGGGGTTCGTCGTCGCGGGTATTTTGTGTTTCAAGGCGATCTATTCGTCGGTGCGGCGCGCGCGACGCGCGCGGACGACGCGGCGGCGAGGGGCGTACGAGACGCGACGGTCGACGTCGGCGTCGGCGACTCGGGCCGCGGGATAGACGGAGGCGGAGGCGAGCTCTTCGCGCTCCAAGGCGTCGATGGGGTTCCACGTGGCGGAACTCCCGCGACGGCGCGTGGACGGGCGGGGCTGGGCGCGGCGGTCGGCTCGTTTGAGCTCTCGCGCGCGGTTGTAGTGGTACGACGCCTGCGCGGGGGCGCCGGCGCGCTCCTCGAGCTTGCCGCGCTCGTATTGCACGCCCCAGTTCTTCGGATGCATCAGTTCGGTGCGTTCTAAAATCTTGCGCGCGGCGGCGTAGCGTCCGAGTCGGCGTTCGCATTCGGCGAGGCCGAGGAGGCACACCACGTTTCCGGGCTCGGCGTCGAGGCCGCGCTCGTAGAGCGTTCTCGCCGTCTCAGTCGCTTTCGCGTTGTCCTGCGCCCGAGCCTCGAAGCGCGCCCACGCCGCCCACGTCTTGACGGACCAAGCGGCGAGAGAACTCGCGATTTGAAACTGCTCGCGAGCGACAGAGGCGTCGCCGTCGGGGTGTTTAGTCTCGCTCACCGCCCACGCGTGTCTGAGGTAATGATTTTCCGGATTGGCCTCGATGCCTCGCTCGTACAGCTGTCGCGCCTTGTACAGATCACCACTTTGCGCCTCCAATCGCGCCAACGATTGCAGCAAGTGCGCGTCGGTGGGATTCGCACTCACGCCCCGCGCGTACGTCGCCGCCGCCGCCCGAGCGTCGCCGAGCGTCTCTTCGATCTGACCCAGGGCGTGAATGACGGCGGCATTATCTTCATCCAACGCGCTCGCCTTTGCGAGAAGCTTACGGGAAGCTTCAATTTCGCCCATCCGAGCGAGACCTTGCGCCCAGACCTGGTACGTCTTCGCCTGCGCCGCGATGGCTTGCGCCGCCGCGACTTTACCGCCGGCGCTCGCTTCGACGAGCAAGTTGACGGATCGAGAAAACAAGTCTTCGTGCGCGGCGCTGCGCGATTGATCCGAGGACGCCATCTCCATCATGCCCCACTTGCGCAGAATTTCCGCGCGAACGAGCGGTTGGTCTTCGCAGTGCAACAACGCCGCTCGATAGAGACTCCTCGCCCGCTCGGGATCGCCCTGAAGGAGTTCGAAACGTGCCCACTGTTCCCACACCACGATTTGACCCGGCGCGCGTGTCGTGCGCTGATAAAACAGCTGACGCGCGGTCTCGGCTCGCCCAGTTCTGATCAAATCCCACACAAGCTGCCACTCCACCAGGCCGCCCTCGGGATCGCTCATGGCTGCCGCCGCTTTGCGTCCCGCGAGGTCCACTTTGCCGGTGTACTCGTAACTCGACGTGATCGCCGCGCGCACCGTGGTGATGAGCTCCGCGTTCTCATCGATCGAATCACCGGTTGGTACCTCCGTGGCGTCCACATCGATCACCGAATCGGCCTCGTCGATGACTTGTTCCTCGTCCACCGAAACCAACGCGACGGCGTTGATGGCGGCCAGCGTCTCCGCGTCAGCCTTCGGTAAGGCGGCGATGGCGGTGAGAGAAGACCTAAACCTGGCGAACTCGTCCGCATCGATGGTACCATCGTGATCGACGTCGAGGATCGTCATCAACGCTTGCGCTTCCTCGCGCAAGTCTGCGTTCTCTTCGTCTTCCCAAATCGTCTCCAGCACCGTGCGCAGCTCAGTGATCGTGACCCGACCGTCGCCGTTAAGATCGAACGCGTCGAACAGTCTATCGTGGTTACCACCGCGTTGACGTAAATCGGCTTGCGTGAATGCGCCAAACTTTTCTTCCGCGGCATCGTTCGCGGCGTCGGCGAGCTCCGCGAGGGCAGCGGCGGTGCCGGTGTCCTCCTTCAAGCCGCCCTTGTACGACGTGTGCGAAGCCCTACCCGCTTCCGCGGCGAGATGCATGGCTGCCGTTCGAATCTGAATCTCGACGTTCGTTCCACGTTTCATCGACAACGTCGCCTCGAGCGGCTCACCCACTTTATCGAACGCCACCTTGATGGTGCTGTGGAGAGAGGAGTACCCGTTCAGTTTCGGGCTGCTTATGTAATCCTTCGTCCGTCCGGACACCGTCGGAAACATCGTGTGCACTATTTGCTGCGCGCGATAACACGCCGCGTTTGCAGCTTTCAACGCGCGTGCCTCCATCTCCTCGTACGTCGCGTCTGAAAACACTTGACCCACCCCCGGAGGTTCCGCCCCGCTTCCCGGCTGCGGCGTCAAGATGAGTCGCATTCCTAGTAAATCGTGCACTTCCTCTCGCTTTCGTCCATCTCGAATGATCTTCTTCATCGTGGAGTACCGAGACTTGCGACGAGCTAAGACCTTCACCCCACCTCGGCCCATGAGCGCGTTGAGCGTCACATCCGAGTTCAATTTGTCGTTCAAAATCTTTACCGTCTTGTCCAAAATCGCCGCGTCGTCGGGACTCTTCGCCGTGAGCCACTCCTCCAACGACGCGTAAGACGTCGGAAACAGAGTTTTGAACGCCAAATCTTCAGACTCGGCGCACAGAGACCCTGTGTTCAACGCGTGCGCCATCGGCGCGTAAATTTGCATCGTTCGCAGAGCCAGCGTCATCCTCTGGATGGGTTCGAGCTCGTCGGCGTTTCGCAGGGCGTCCAAGTTATACGCCAACTCTACCACGACGGCGCGAATGTCGTGAAACGAGAGATAATACGACCTCAAACGTTCCGCTGCGTTTTCATCGTACGACCTCACTCTGCTCGGCACGTCGTGCACTCGTCCCACGTCGTGCGCCAATCGCATGACGCGTTCCCCGAGCACGTCCTCGATCTCATCCAGGCTCACCGTCCCGTGTATCACCGCCTCCCGAAGCAATCCCGCGGATATACACTCCGCATCCATTCCCAAATCCGCCAGCGTCAGCGTCACGTCCACCGCACGCTCATGCGCGGGCTTACGCCTCTCGCCGTCCCGCGGAATCTGCTGCAACCTCGGAATCGCCAGCGTCAACGCGCTCAACAACATCTCCTCGTTCACCTCCTCCCTCCCGCTCGCCGCCAACCTCGGCGATATCGCGTCCCACGCCGCGACGAAATCCACCACTCTCGACCCTCCCGCACCGCCGAACGTCACCCTCCCGGGCTCGCGGCTCACCTCCACGGATAACCCCCCGGGTCGTCCCCTCTCCTCGCGCGCATCGCTCGTCGACGTCCCCACCGCGCTCGCCGCGCGCTCGTCGTCACCGTCTCGCATCACCGCTCTCCTCGCGCGCCCTCGCATCGGTCTCCCGCGCGTCGTCGTCGTCGTCGTCGTCATCTTCCGCGCGAACCTCCCGCGCGCGCACCATCTCGAGCCTTCCCTCTCGCGCGTTCCCTCTCGCGAAATCGCGCTCGAGCGCGCCGACGCGACGACCGTCATCGCCCTTCGCGTCTCTCCTCCCTCGAGCGCTCGCTCGCGCGCCTTCTCGCGCGGCGCGGACTGTGGGCGCGCGACGACGTCATCGCGGCGCCACCGCGGCGACCGACCGGAATGCACATGGGAACGCGCGCGCGTCGCGCGTCGTCGGACTTGGCGACGCGCGTGTCGAGCGCGCATCGCGCGTGGACGTCGTCTCGATCGAACGCGTCGATCGGGACGACGCGAACGAGCGGGGATCGACGCGCATGACGCGCGAGACGGATGACGTCGGGGACGATGCCGCGCGGGCGCGCTCGAACGCGACGCGAGAGGGCGCGCGAGGGGCGTGCGCGGGGACGGTGGCGCGCGCGGTGACGCACCCGATGGATACGGTCAAGGCGCGCGCGCAGGTTCGAGGGCTCGGGAGGGGGAACTCGGCGAACGGGGGGTGGAGAGGATTGTACGGCGGATTCGGCGCCGTCGCCGCGATGGCGCCGGCGGCGTCGGGGGCGTATTTCTTCGGGTACGAGAGCGGGAAACGAGCGTTCGGGGAGTCGGCGTGGGCGAGTGCGTTGGCGGGGATGTGGGCGCAGGCGTTGGCGGGGGTGGTGTACACGCCCATGGACGTGGTGAAGGAGCGACTGCAGACGCAAGGGGCGCTGGCGGAGACGGCGCGGGCGGGGACGTATAGGAATTGGACGCACGCGATTCGCACCATCGCGAGAGAGGAGGGGGTGAGAGGATTGTTTCGAGGGTACTGGGCGCAGAATTTCGTCTGGTGGCCGTGGTCGGCGGCGTATTTTATGATTTACGACGGCGCGCGAGGGGCGGCGGCGGCGTCGACGGCGAGCGGCGAGACATCGCCGACGATGAGTTCGGCGTGCGCGACGCTCGCGGCGTCGACGGCGACGGTGATGACGCATCCTTTGGATTTGGCGAAGACGCGGTTGCAGACGCTCAGGTTTGAGAGCGCGAGTTCGGCGTCCATGCGGAGCGTGCTCGCGCGCGTCGTCGAGCGCGAGGGCGTTCGAGGACTGTTCGCCGGCGTCAACGCTCGAGTCGCCGCCGTCGCCCCGGGCTCAGCCATCAGTTTTTACGTGTACGAGACTTTGAAACAATCGGGTTGGTAGATGATTATAGGCGTAGCTTTTGATTAGTTTGTATAGACGAGACGTTGGTTTTCTCCGTATTCACACGCGCTATTCTTCTCGCCGTCATTCCTCATCCGCCTCGGTCGATTCCGCCACCTCACCGCAGTCGAACCCGTCGACCTCGTCCCAAAACACCAGTCCGCCCGCCATGTGCATCAGGTTATCGACCCCCCATCCCCGCGCCGCGAGCTCGTAAATAGCCATCAATGACGGCGTCTGCACGCCGTTCTCAAAATCCACCCCCGGTTCCCCGATCACGCCGCCGACGTCGTCGTACAGAATCAACGGACTCCCCCACTCCACTTGCGCCGTCAATTCGTCCAAGAAATCCTCATTCTCCGTCACGTTCAGGTATCCGCCGCCCACGCGTTCGGGAAACGCAAACGCGCTCAGCGCCGCCTTCCCCCAATTTTTCGGATCGCTCGCATCAATCGCTCGATAATACTGCGCGTTGATCGCTCCCCAACAGTGCCTCGCCTCATAATCGCTCTCCGGTCGCACGTCCACGAGCGTCCATCCGTCCTCCTCTCCCATCGCCCTCGCGCTCGTCGGCGTTATCTGTTCCAACCCGCTCTCGATCAGCTCCTCTTGCATCAGCCTCCACACCGTCGGTCCGTTGTACGACTCGAGCGGGGGCGACCCATCGGGTCGTAAGAACGGTCCCGGGGTCCACTTCCCGTCCTCACCCACCGCGCGCGCGCGATTCGCGCGTCGTCTCGCGCCGACGATGCGTTCGCGTCCCGACGCGCCCATCGTCGTCATCGCGCGCACGCCCCGCGTTCGAGGCGTCACCATCGCGCGCGCGGTCGCGCGCATCATCCTCCGTCCCTCGGTCGCTCGCTCGCGCGTCCTCGCTCGCTCGCGCGTCGTCGTCTCTCGCGCCCGTTCGTCTCGTCTCCAATCGACAGCGCGCGCCCGGTGGGAACCGATGTCACCGAGCGCGCGCGCGCGTCTCCCGCGCGCCTCCCCATAGACCGCATCGTCACCCTCGTCTCCATCGTCCACTCGCGATGCTCTCGCGGTCGCGTCGTCGCGTCCTCGCGGTCGCGCTGCGCGCGGCGTCGAGGCGCCCCTTCGATTCGAGATGGGCGTCGACGACGACGACGACGCGCGACCGCGAGGACGCGCGCGCGTCGACGGAGGCGACGATGTCTTCGTTTTCTCGAGAGTGGGCGACGCGCGCCGAGCTCGAGCGCGTGGACGCGCTCGTGGGGGAGGCGAGGGCGCGCTCGGGACGCGCGGCGTCGACGAGCGCGGCGCCGCGCGCGCGCGGGGGGGCGACGGTCGACGCGCCGTGGCGAGGAAATCTTCGGTACGACGTCGAGGCGTTCGAGGCGTGGTTCATGCGACGGCCGCTTCGCGTGCTGGCGCGAGCGGTGGTGGTGGCGTATGAATTGGGGGGCGTCGCCGCGCGGGTGGCGACGCGCGCGGGCGAGCGTCGACGGCGCGCGCGCGCCTTCACCGAGACGCTCACGAGACTCGGACCGGCGTACATAAAGTTAGGACAGGTGATGTCCACGCGCGCGGACGTGTTTCCGGTGGAATACGTGGAGGAATTGTCGAGATTACAGGACGCGTTGCCGCCGTCTGATGTGCGCGAGAGCGCGCGCGCGCTCGAGCGAGAGCTCGGCGTCTCCCTCGATTTCTTTGAAAGATTCGACGAAACGCCCGTGGCGGCGGCGTCTCTGGCGCAGGTGTACCGCGCGACGCTTCCCGGCGGTCACGACGTCGCCATTAAACTCCAACGTCCGGGTCTCGCCGAGCTCGTCGCGTTGGACGCCGTCATTCTCAGACGTTTCGTCGGCGTCGTCGGCTATTGGAGAAACTTTAAGAGCGACGTGGTCGGCATCGTCGACGAGCTCGTCGGTCGAATATTCGAAGAGATGGATTACGCGCGCGAGGCGAGCAACTGTGAGCGGTTTCGAGAGATGTACGCCGAGGACGGAGACGCGGGCGTCGGATTGGCGGGATTGGTGCGCGCGCCTCGCGTCGTGGCGTCGCTGAGCGGAGCGCGCGTGCTCACGATGGAGTGGGTGGAGGGCGTTCGCCTCACCGATGTGTCCGTCATGCGCGCGCGTGGGATCGTCCCGAACGAAGTCCTCGATCGAGGCGTGCGCGCGTCGTTGCATCAGTTGCTGAGCGCGGGATTCATGCACGTCGATCCGCATCCGGGGAATTTGCTCGTCGCTCGAAACGGCGGATTGACGTATTTAGATTTTGGAATGACGGTGGAGGTTCCCATCGAGACGAGACGCGCGATGATACGTGGATTGGTAGGATTCGTCAATCGCGATGCGAGAGGGTTGGTGGATGATTTAAAGGCTATGGATTTTCTTCCGTCGGGGGTCGACGTCGCCGCCGCGGAGGAGGCGCTTCGCGTCGTCTTCGCGGGCGAGAGCGCGTCCAAAGTTCGCACGAGCAATGATTTCATGGGCGTCGTCTCGCAATTATCCACGGCGCTCATGAAACACGGATTTCGTCTCCCGCCGTACTTTTCGCGCATTTTGCGCGCGTTGGCGGCGTTGGAAGGGACGGCGACGACCATCGACGCGTCGTTTCGCGTCGTCGATAGGAGTTACCCGTTCGTCTTATCGCGCGTCTTGAGCGATAAAAGTCCCGAGATGCGCGAGAGTCTGCGACGATTGCTCCTCGCAGACGATGGATCGATTCGATACAAGCGATTGATTCGTCTCGTTCGCGCGTACGGGGTGGAGACGACGCCGATGGCGTCGTCGGAGCGCGCCGCGAAATCGGATTGTCGCCGCGCGCTCGAGCGCGTCGCCGCCGGTGTCGACGAACTCATCTCGGGCGAACGCGAGACGACGAACGGTGAGGAGGAGGCGAGACGCGCGACAAAAGTCGCGCTGGAGGACGCGATAGCCTTTCTTTTGAGCGAACGCGGTGCGTCCACGCGTCAACGGCTCGTCGACGACGCCGTGGACGCCTTGGCTTCGCTCCTCCAAGCCGCCGAAGACGCCGCCGAAGACGGTGCCGACGACGACGACGGCGTCACCCTCGACGGCGCCATCGACGGCGCGAGATCCACCCTCGTGGCGCTCGCCGATAATCCCGATCTGTGGATCCCGATCGTCGGTCGCGTCGCCGCCGCCGCCGACGCGCGCGCCGCCGTGTGCGATTCGGCGCGAGACGCGCGCGCGCGTCTCCGTCGACTCCGACTCCACAGGCTCGCCCTCGGTCGCACCGCGTTCGACGACGGGAAAGAATTAGCGAGGAAGATCGCGCGCGAGCTCTTGTCGCCGAGTCGCGAGGACCGCGCGCGCGGGTGTACGACATCGTAGAAGAAGACCGTCTTGTCCCGAACGCGTCTGTCCCGAAACCCGTCCCGACCCCCGTCGTCACCGCTCGCCTCGCCCGCGCGTCGCGCGCGCGAGGCGTCGTCGACGAGACACCCTCGCGCGCGTCCTCGCGCGCGTCTCGCGCGCGTCGGCGACGATGCCATCGCGTCGCGACGCCATCTTGGCGCGCGCGGCTGCGCTCTCGTCGTCGGATTCAGACGCCGACGCCGACGTCTCCGCGCGCGATGGCGACCGCGCGCGCGCGCTGGGACGTCGTCGACCGACGGTACCGCTGGAAGAGCGCCCCGTTCGACGCGACGCGCCGTATCTCCCGCCGGGAGACCGATCGAGGCGCGCGGGCGCGGCGGCGGCGGCGGCGGCGCCGGCGAACCGAGGCGACGCGGCGTCGACGAGCGGCGCGGAGACGTTTTCGCGCGCCGAACGCGCGGCAAAGGAAGACGCGAGACTGTTGACGCGTCTGCCGGAGTCGGAGCGACCGATGGTGACGCAAGAATTTTCCATGCGCGCGCGGGCCAAGGTGCCGCGCGCGGCGAGACAACGATTTCTCGACGCGCTGACGGCGAAAAAACTTCGCGCGGCGGCCGGCGTCGGCGCGAGGGACGACGTGGGGATGGAATGGTTGGAGACGCATCCGGAGGCGCGCGCTCGGGCGGTGAGAGAGGCGATCGAGGAGGAGCTGAAGATTCACGCGCGCGCGACGAGCAAGGTGACGTATCGAAATTTAGCGGCGCGGCTCGCGATGCGAGGGGGCGAATCAGAGAAACCGGCGCCGGGAGCGCTGATGCAAGGGTACGAATGCGCGGAGGCGGATTCGATCGATCTGTCTCGCGCGATGCGCGTGCGAGGGGACGCCGTGCGATTCTTTGTCGACGCGTGTAAGCATCGAAGCGGAAACGCGCATCCGCGATGGCTCGAAGAATCCGCGGACGAGGACGGCGAGACGACGAATGAGATCGTCGCGAAGCTCGAAAACGAAGAGGAGGACGAGGAGGACGAGACCGTCTCGCCGGAGGCGGTCGTCGCGAAAGTGTGTCGAGAGCGCGTCGAACGACTCGTGAAGGCTGGCGCGTGCGACGCCGCGCTGGCGGGCGTCGTCGAGCGCAAGGCGGTGGAAAAAGTCATGGCGCGTCACGTGAACGCTCGAGACGCGTCGTTCGTGGAGCGAGAGCGTAAAAGTATTGAAAAACTCGTGTCGAATCAAGCGAGACGCGAATCATCGCGACGAATGACGTGACTGACGGAATGCAGAATGTGTGTAATTTTAACATAGCGTATTCATCCGCGGTTTCTTGTCGCGCGCGTGCTCGCTCGAGTGGAACCGTTCGATGTCTTCTTGTTCGCCGCCGCGCGCTTGTTCACGGCCGCGAAGGGGACGGAGGGTGGCGGCGTCGGGTCCGCCTCTCGTCTCGTCCGTCCGTTGGACGTCTTCGAGCCGACGGGGCGAAGCTCGACCAGAACGACTTCTTCCCCTTCGAGAAAGACCGGCTCCGGCTTGGCCCATCGCTTGATGCCCGTCTTACACTTGGGAACGGAGATGAGCTCGCTGTGACCCGCGTCTTCGGCGTCGATGGAAATTTCGTTGAACGCGGCGTCGAATCGAAAGTCGATTTCGTCCATACTCTCCACTCGAGGGAGTCGAATGAGGACGTCCACACCGTTCTGTTCGGGCACCTTCATGATGGTGTACGTGGCCACGGTTTCATCGGAGGGAACGATGAAAATGTCTCGCAAAATTGCGATTGCTATGATGCTCAAGATGATGGCCCAGAGACCGTCGGCGAGCTTGGCGGCGAGTTCTTCGACGGTGTACGCCGACGCGTTGAACGGCAACTTGGCGATCACATCTGCAGGAAGATTGAGAATCAAAGTCGCGAGCTTAGTGCCCACGCTCTTCGCCGTGGCGGCGCGCACTCGCTGTGTCCAGGGAATGAATCGCTTGTGGTAGCTCTTGTGCAACGCGCTGTAAATGCGCACGACTTCTCCCTTGACGGGGGCGACGATCTTGTTGAGGATTCCGACGGTGGAGATTTTGGAAACCACGTGACGCCACAACGAAGAGCTCTCTTCCATCAGATCGAGCGCTCGCATGGCTTGTCTCGTCGAGAACTTTTTGGGCAACTTTTTCGGAGCCCTGCCCGTCTTCATCTTTGCGTCGTGAATCTTCCGCGCCTCCTTCAAGTCAGCCTTGAGCTCCTTCAACACCTTCATCTTTTTCGGAATCTCGCCGACGTGTTTGGACACTTTGCCCACGGCGTCTTTACCCGCGTTGACAACCTTGGGAATGTGCTCGTTCGCAGCGTTGACAACCTTGACGGTTTGTTCCTTGCCGACTTCGACCACCTTTTTCGTTTTCTTCTCCACGGCATCGACCACCTTGGGAATGTTCTCCTTGCCGAATCGCACCGCTTCCGCGGTCTTCTTCTGGCCGAATCGCACCGCTTCCGCGGTCTTCTTCTGACCGATCTCGACGGCTTCTTGCGTCTTCTTCTTCCCCACTTCAATGGCCTGCGCCGCGCGTTGTCGCGCCGGTTCCGTGCGCCGTTGAAACCACACCGGCACCCACGCCTCCTCCGCCGTCAACAATTTTTCCTCCAGCATCTTCACCCGCAACGAATCCCTCTGCTTCGTTCGCGCGAGTTCATCCCTCAGGTTTTCAATCTTGTCCTCCAGCGCTCGCGTCTCCGCCGCTCGCCGCGTCTCGGTTGCCTTCGCGTCCGCCGCCGCCGCCGAGAGCTCCGACTCCGCCGCCGACAGCGCCGCGTTCACCCGTTTCATCTCCTTCGCCGCCCGTTTCGCCTCCTCCGCGCGCGTTCGAATCTCTTCCCGAATCGTCGTCACCTCCTCCGCCCTGGCCGCGGCGTCCGACTGAAACGCGTCTCTCTCGCGCTCGGCGCGCCGCAGCTTCGCCGCCGCCGACTTCTCCGACGTGCATCCCACCGCGCACTCCTGCGCCAACGCGCCGTTCACCCCACAGAGCGCGACGAGAAAAAGCGCCAGAATAACGCTCGAGACCGCGCGCGCGCGACGCGCCATCGTCCCGCCTCTCCGCGCGACGCGGTCGCGCGCGGATGAGATGCGCACGATCGAGATCTTTCGATCTTCGATCGGCTCTTCGTCTCGCGCGCGACCGCGTCGCGCGGCGTTCGTCTCGCGCGCTCGCGCGCGTGAAGTTTTTCGGCGGTCGTCGCGCGCGCGAATCCGACGCGTCGCGCGCGGTCGCGCGCGAGTCTCTTTGTGAAGAATCCGCATTCCCGCGCGCTCGCGGTGACGCCCGGCGACGCGCGCGCGGCGACGACCGGCGACGCGCACGCGCGCGCGAGGCGCTCGGGAACGATCGGCGCCGACATCGCGCGCGCGCGTCATGGCGGAGGATCTGAGGAAGAAGCGCGAGGCGTACTTCGCGGAGTTGGCGCACGCGGAGGCGGCGCGCGGGAAGAAACGAACGGCGGCGACGCGCGGGAGGGCGGCGACGCGCGATGGGGACGGAGGCGAGCGAGAGGAAAAGAGATCGCGCGCGGTGCGCGCGACGGCGGCGACGGGACGCGCGAGAGGGTGCGGCGTGCTGAAGACGAGTGGATTGGCGATGCGGCGCGGGACGGCGCCGACGCCGGCGCCGACGAAGACGGGCGGGGAGGCGAAAACGGGCGAGGGTGGAGGTGGAAAGACGATCACGGAGATTCCGAAAGCGCCGAAGGGGGATCCGTGTGATTTAGATCTGGAGAGACACGACGTGCGTCGGTTCGCAAAGGTGAGGTTGCCTCGGGACGTCGTCGGCGGGAGCGAGGCGCGCGCGCAAATATTTCCAAACGGACCGGTGGTGCGATTCACGGTGCCCGTGGACGCCGAGGGAGGGGAAGAGGTGGAGTTTGCGGTGGACCCGTGGACGGCGGACGATGTGCCACCGAAACCGCCGGGTGGGGCTGGTGTGGAAGAAGACGAGGAGGCTCCGCCGCCTCCGCCGGGCGAGCCGCCGGCGGCTCCGTGGACGGCGTTCGGCGGAAGAGCGCCGCCGCCTCCGCCGCCGCCTCCGGTGGGCGCGGTCACGGGGACGATGGACGTTCCACCACCGCCGCCTCCGGTGGGCGCGGTCACGGGGACGATGGACGTTCCACCGCCGCCGCCGGGATCGCCGTGAGCGTAGTAGGAGCGTAGAGTTTGTGATCGGTGAAGAAAATGTGAAATTTCAGCGCATTCGTGTATCTGTGTCCATCGTCTTGATCTCGCGTCGGTCGCTCTAATCGCTCGAAGGCGCCGGCGCGGGAGCCGCGGAAGGCTCTTCCATCGGGTAATCTTCGTCGAGCTCTTCCACGGTGAGGTCGAAGTCGTCGGCTCCGTACGGTTCGGGCGCGGCTTCCGGCGCCGGCGAAGGGGCCATCGATTCGTCGTCTTCGTCTCTCAACGCGTCGCGAGCGCGCTCGATGCGAGCCTGTTGCTCGGGCGTCAGTTCGCCGTCACCATCGATCGGAAGCAAAACACCATCGATGATGTGAACGACGCTTCCGCACGCCGGAATGTCCGCCGCGACTATTCTCGCTTCGCTTCCGACGCCCTTCAAGAACACGTCACCCTTCCACGCGCTCACTTCCAACGCCGCGGATGAATTCGTAAAGATTCGCGAGAGAGCCGTCGGAAGAAATTCACCCTTCGCAGCCTTCGCGCGGAGCTGCCCCCAATTGAGACGTTCATCCGGCACGGCGTGGTACGCGACGACGAGCGCTTTGATTTCGTCGTTTGAAAACATCTTCGAGAGGCCCTCTTTGAAATCGGCGTACCCTCCCCACGCCGCGAACGATTGGATCGCTTCGTTCGACGGCGCAAAGAACGTGTCCGTCGCCGTTTCGTTGTTCAGCGCGTCGCGGATTCGAGGCAAGTCTTTGATGGCTTCCCTCAGCGAGCTCAGCATGGGAGTGGATTCGACGACGTTCAACATGGTCTCGCACGGCGCGTCCTCCTCTTGCAACAACTTTCGACCGTAGTATCGGAACCGTCTTCGAAAGGGACGAGCGACGACAGCGGCACCGCCGTACGTGTTGAATCCACCGTATCCGTACGAGTATCCGCCTGGAAAGGAGCGTGGGCGAGACGCGCGCGTCAGTCAGTCTCACAGAACGCGTCCGCGCCGACAGTCTCGTACCGTAATACACCACAGCCTCGACCGGGGCGCAGAGCGCGCCGAGGATGAATAGAGAGAGGATCTTCGAGTTTTCTCTTACGGACATGTTCGGTCGTCGTCGCGTCGCGCAGTGATGACGCTGGCATCGGTCTCGTCCCGTCTCGTCTCGTCGCCATCGGAACCTTCGGAACGCGACGTCGGCGAGCGACTCGCCGCGGGCGCCTCTCCTCCATCGTGTGACTACCGTTTCAATTACAAGAGAACGCCGCCTCAATCGCAGAGTCGGCGCCATACGTATAAATACTCTGGTCGTCCTCGCGCGTAGAGCTCTTCCGGCACGCGCGCGAGGGACACTTGCTCAAATTTCCCCGTCGGCGCGAGCAAATTCTTCACAATCTCTGGACTCAGCGCGTACGGTGGTCCGCCCTCGAAATCACCGCAAGGAAACACGAGAGACACGAGGACTCCACCCGGTTTGATCACGCGCGCGTACACGTCCGCCCACTCTTTCCTTTTATTCGGGTCGATGGCGCACAAAAACGTACAGTCGTACGCCGCGTCGAACCGCTCCCCTTCCAAAACGTCGTACTCGAAAAAATCCCTCACCACGACCTCGACCTCGCTCCCACTCGGAATATTCTCCGTCTTCAACCGCGCCGCGCACGCGTCCCGAGCCGTGGCGCTAATCTCCAACCCCACGACGCTCGAGAAACCCGCGCGCGCCAACGACGCCAACGCGTACCCTCTTCCGCACCCCGGCACGAGCGCGCGCCCGTCCCCGATCGCCACCTCCCCTCGATCCAACATCACCTGAAACCCCGGTTCGGTGCGTCGACAATCGAACGCGTCGCCCTCGTCGATCCCGTTCGCCCACATGCGCTCCCAATCCGTCCCACCGCGCCCGTTCGCGAACGCCGACGCCGCGGTCGACGTCACGCCCGCGCCCTCCTCCGCGTCACCACCACCGCGCGTCATGACCGACGCGCGTCGCGCGATCGATCGATCGGTCGGTCCCGCGCGTCGACACGTCCGGCGGATTCCCGTCGCGGCGCTCGCGCGGACGCGGACAGCCATCGACTGGGGACCGCGCGCGCGCGCGCGCGACGCGCGACGCGTCCGCGACGGTGCATCTCGCGGTACGGTAAACGGTGGTACGTATTACGTATTACAGTATCGTGACGGCGTCGAACGAAAACACACAAAATCCCGACGTCGAGCGCGTCGAGCGTCGTCGACGCACCGAGGAGGTGGTTGGACGCGTCCGTTAGGGCACCGATCGAACGATCGCATTCCCCCCGTCGTCTCGCGACGACGGAGAACGAACGAACGCCGATCGACGCGAACGAACGCGGTACAAAAA
>MDTE01007029.1_pt1 | contig 21292 bp, 17 predicted proteins | sample 811231 | NCBI WGS metagenome assembly MDTE01 (sample SAMN05326651, study PRJNA326480) | marine metagenome | isolation source: seawater | place: Indian Ocean: Red Sea | collected 2010
CGACCACGAAATCGGTACCACGGACTCCAATGACGGCCGTCGGTGTGACAACCCGGAAACCGGTTTTGTCCAATTTGCCCTTGATAAACCGGAACGCCCCCTTGCTCAGATTCACGACCATCGCCCCTGAACCGGCGTCCGGGTTGTAGACAAACTTGTCGAGAACCGCCTCGCTCTGTTCACCCAGGCGGAACTGGGTGTCGTCCTCGAACCTGAGGTGCAGGCCGCCTCCTTTGGCGGTTTCGACCAGCTCCTGCTGATACACGGCCGTCTGCGGGTGGAGGCGATCCCGCTTGCTCCCCTCCGGCGTGCCATAGGCATAGAGCCGGAAACCTTCAACGAGACCGATCCATGGCGCGGCCCAAAGGCTCGAAGCAATGAAGGAGGTAAGCGATAGAGCGGCTGTACCGCCCACGACCAGACGCAGTCCTTCCCTGCGGGTCACCGGTGCGAATCTTCGACGCATTGTGAGTAGCATTTTCCTGGCTCCCTCTCCTCGCGCCGCTCGTAGCTGTCGGGGACGGTGCAGGGACCAGTCATGTTCGCACGAATGTCGTCATCATAATGAACATTGAGAATGGCGGGTAGGATTTACAACACCGACGCTCGATGTGGGCGGAGTTTGCTCACCGACCCGGAAGTGTCCCGTCGAACAGGTCCGCGAAATTTTCAGTGCGCGCTGTGCCCTTCGCGTGCTCTCCTAGGGTGAATCGGAACAGCACGAGGAGATCGATATGTCTCGACCCCCGAATCCACTCAAGGAAGGTGAGCGTCAGGTCTTTCATATCCCCGACATCGAATGGCTGCCCTGGATCAAGGACGGCAAGGCAAACCCGGACATGAAATGGGCCCCGCTCAGTCACGACAGCACGGCTCCCGGCGGCGGCGGCCGCTACCTCATCAGGCTGGAGCCCGGATGCAAGGGCCCGCTCCACAAGCATGATGACTGGGATGAGCTCTACGTGATCGAAGGCAGCTTCACGGACAGCGACGGTGCGGTGTTGCGGGCCGGCGACTACGCCATCTTCAAGCCCGGTTCCGTGCACTGGACGGACTCGGAGGAGGGCGCCACCGTGATCGCGACCTACGCCCGCACCAGCGTCGTCGACAATAAGGATTGATCGAAAAACTGTCGATCGCTGACGGTTCAAGGGCTGTCAGAGATACCCGCGCGCCAACTGCCTGCCGCGGACACAGGCGCCATAGACCTCTGCAGGTTTGAAGCGACGCACAAGTCGAGAGTCCCTTACCGGCCCTGGAGACTCACTGCGCAAGCTCGCACAATGTGGTCACAGCAGGTTAGAATTCGACCCGTGGCCCTGGAGTCGGATCAGACGCCGCAATATTCGGATGTTCGCCGAGCCGGCCACGACGGCGGCGACTTCATGTTCGTGAGGCGCTGATCACGACAGCGGCTTGTGGCGACAAGCTGCCGCGTAGAAAATCCGCACTCATCGTTCCCTGCTGCGGCTCCGAGCCGTCGTTCAGGAAGTTCTGCAAGATTTTCAGTAACCGACAGGGAGTGCGAAATCCATGGATCTGGCTTCAACCGATCATCTGCTGACCACGACGCGCTCGGTCCGCAAACGCCTCGATCTGACGCGACCTGTCGAGCCGGAGGTCATTCAGGAATGTATCGAGATCGCGCTGCAGGCTCCGAACGGCGGCAATCGCCGCCAGCCCCACTTCGTCGTCGTGACCGACCCAGAGAAACGCGCGGGGCTGGCCGAGATCTACAGCCGGGCCTGCACGCCGCATGTGGAAAGGATGCGCGGCGTCTACAGCCCGGGTGTGTACTCCTCTGCCAAATACCTCATCGAGTGCCTGCACGACGTCCCAGTCCACGTGATCCCGTGTATCGAAGGCCGGGCCGAGAAAGACAGCGCTTACCTGCAGGCCACCCTGTATGGATCCGTGCTGCCGGCCGCCTGGTCGCTCATGATGGCGCTGCGCGCCCGGGGTCTGGGTTCGGCATGGACGACCATGCACCTCGCCTATGAGGCGGAAGCGGCGGCGCTGCTGGGAATTCCCGATGAGATGACCCAGGGAGCCCTGCTGCCGGTGGCCCATTTCACCGGCGACGATTTCAAGCGCGCACCCCGCGAACCCGCGCGAGAGCGCACCCACTGGGATGCCTGGGGAGAGAACCGCTAGGCAACGGACGTAGCGCAAGGAGATTTACATGCCAAACGACGTGGGATTCATCGGTCTCGGCCATATGGGGATGTTCATGGTGAAGAACATCGCCAAGGCCGGGTATGCCGTGACCGTTTACGACGCGAAGCCGGAGACCCGAGACGGGGCATCCGCAATCTCCGGTATTGAGGTTGCCGCGTCTTCCGCCGATGTCGCCGCGCAGGTTCCCGTCCTGTTTACCTGTCTGCCCACCCCCGAGTCGGTCGAGGCCGTCTATACCGGCGATAAAGGCATCGCCGAAGGCGGTTCGGCGGGACTGATCACCTGCGATTGCTCGACCATGCCGCCCGAACTCAGCCGCTCGATCGCCGAGGCGATGGAGGCGTCGGGCATCCACCACATGGATGCGCCGATCTTCGGCCTGCCCCTGCAGGCGCGAGACGGCGAGGTTTTCTTTCCCGTCTCGGGTGACGAGCGGCACGTGAAGACCCTGGCGCCGTTCCTCGACGCCATGGGCCGCGGACATCAGTATGTCGGCGAGAGCGGCACCGCCGGAATCACGAAGATCCTGCAGAACGGCCTCGGCATGGCGCACGCGGTGCTGATTTCCGAGGTTCTGGTGACCTGCGAGCGCCTGGGACTCGACACGGACATGTTCATTGAGCTCGTGAAGAACGTCCGCGGCCTCGGGCATTCAGTCTACTTCGAGCGATTCGCCGAGGTGCTCGTGAGCGGCGAAAAAGTGCAGGCCCCGTTCCTGCCGCCGGCGGCGAAGGATGCCGGTCTCGCCATGGATCTCGCGCACGGAGTCGACCTGCCGGCACCGATGCTGGAAGAGTCGGCGGCGGTGTACCGGGAAGCCATGGAGCGCGGCTGGTCCAAGGAGGAAATGCTGGTGGTCTCGCGGATTGCCCGCGGCAGGAAGCTGAGCGACGCGTCCTGAGAAGCGGACAAAGGCACCGGATGCGGGCTGGTACCTGAGCCTGCCATTCGGGAGGCAGGCCTAACCGTACCGGGCGCGATCCAGGAACCGGCGCATGTAACGTTGCGGCTCTCCCGTCTCGAAGGCTGCTTCGAACATATCAATGCCGGCCTCGATGGCAGCATCCAGCGGCAGCTCCCGCCATTTCGCGACGAGGGCCTTCTGGGCCCGAATCGCGGCCGGGCCCGCTGCCACGATGGCATCGCAGGCATCGTCCATAGCCTGATCGAGAGCGTCGGGCTCAACCACTTCCTCGACCAATCCCCACGCGAGGGCCTTGGCGGCGTCAATCAGCTCACCGGTAAACACCAGCCGCCGGGTCCGGCCCCATCCGATCAACTCCGGCAAGAGCGCGGCCTCGATCACCGAAGGGACCCCGACCTGCACCTCGGGCATGCCCATACAGGCGTCCGATGCCGCGATCCGGAAGTCGCACGCGGCCGCGATCTCGAGTCCGCCCCCCAGGCAATAGCCGCGCATGCGGGCAATTACCGGGACCGGAAACCTGCGGACGGCATCACAGGCGAGATGCAGGTCGGTGATGAAGGCGCGCGCGGCTGCCGGATCGCAAGCGGCCATTTCGGCGACGTCCACACCGCCAATCAGTGCGCGGTCGCCGGCGCCGCGCAGCACAACCACGCGGAGATCGTCGTCCGATGCCAGTCCGTCGAATGCGACTGCCAGGTCCCGGCACATTGCCCCGTTGACGACATTCAGCTTGGCGGTGCGATCGACCGTCACCGCCGCGACGGCTCCACGTTCGTCCCGACGTAAAATATCGGTGGTGATGATGCCATCGCTCATAGGCCGCTCCTGGAGTTTGCGAGGTCAGAGATTGAGGCGGTTTGTCTGAATACGCGTTCAGTGACCCAGTCAACGCCCCGCCATCCCATCAATGATGTGCGTCAATGTGCGCAGGACCGCGCTCTTTGACGAAATGTAACGATGCAATGATACAAATCTGTCTCTGATGAGCTTAGCCAATGATTGCGCCCAACAATTTGAGTCAAAAATGATGAAAAAAGCTGACCGCCAAGGCGATCGCCGCCGTATTTCTGATATCGATGATCCAGGCGACACCCGCCAGCGTCGCACTGACTGACTCCCACGGGCACAAGCATACATCTCATGGTCATAGTAAACCGGCCACGGGTGAGAAGGCGCACCACGGCGGCAACATGGACATCAAGGAACTGGTGCCGGGTACGACGCTATATCTGCCGGTGTTCAACGAGGGTGCGCAATTCTCGGCGGGCGACGGGCACGACGCCCAGGGCGACGGCGAGGTTTGCGTCACGGCGATCGAGACCTGCCTATCGGCAACCTTCGAGCTACACATTCGCAAGGACATGTCGCTGAATTCGCCGCGGGCCGAGACGCCGAGCCACTACATCACCATGGCCTTCGATCCGATCCTCGATGAGGCCGCCAAGCAGGCATTGCGGGACATGCTCGTTTTGATTCAGGAGAAAACGAATCTTTCGAAGGAAGACGCCTATGCGTTGTGCAGCATCGCCGGCGATCTCCACGTCAGCCAGATCGTTAATCAGCACAAGGGTGTGCACATGATGCTGGCGAAGTCGGCCCTGCACGGGTGACGTACGCCCAGGACCTTCAGGCGCGTGTTGTTCGTGCTGGATGCGGTCTCTAGAGTCACGCTCACACGGATGCTATCAAAGCATCGGCGTCAGAGCGGGGAGGGCCTTTCAAGATGAACACGGTGACATGGCCAAACGGGGCCAAGATGGCGGTCTCGCTGTCCTTCGATTTCGATTCCGAGACCAACTGGATCAGCCGTGATCCGGCAAACCTGCAACGGCCAGGCACACTGTCCTATGGGACTTACGGTGCCAAGGTGGGCGTGCCCCGGCTATTGGAATTGCTCAAGGACGAGGAACTGCCGGCGACGTTCTTCGTTCCCGGATGGGTCGCCGAGAACCGGACCCAGCGCGTGGAAATGATCCTCGAAGGCGGCCACGAGGTCGCGCATCACGGCTATCTTCACAAATGGCCCAATCCCGACAAGCCGGACGAAGTGCTGGAGGAAATGGACCGAGGGCTGGAAGCCTTGGAGAAATGCGTTGGGGTGCGCCCGGTGGGGTACCGGTCGCCGGCCGGCGAGACTACGATGGAACTGCTGAAACTGCTGACCGACCGTGGTTTCCTTTACGACAGTTCGTTGCTCGACGATGTGCTGCCCTATCAACATGTCCTGGAAGATGGCCGTCCCGGGCCCGTAGAGCTGCCCTGGCACTGGTCGACCGACGACGCGCCTTACCTGTTTTTCACCATCAGCGTGCCGCGGCCCATGGCGACCAACGAGCACATCCTCTCAATCTGGAAGGAGGAGTTCCGTGAACTCTACAGATGGGGGGCCTATCTCGATCTTGTCATGCACCCCCAGGGCATTGGACGCCCATCGCGCGTCGCCCTGCTACGGGAATTTATCGCCTTCATGAAGGAGTTCGACGGCGTTTGGTTCGCCACCTGCGAGCAGGTCGCCCAAGCCTATCTCGATCAGCGCGAGGGTGAGGCCGTGCGCGAAGAGATCAACCCATTCATCAAGATCTGAGCGAAGGGCCATGGCCGATCGACACGAGGAGAACGAGCGACTGCTGGCTGGCATCAGATCTTGGGTGGAGATCGAATCCCCATCGACCGACGCGGAGGCGGTCAACCGAATGGCGGATCTGGTGCAGGGAGAACTCGATGGCATCGGGCTCGAAACAGAACGCGTACCGGGTCGCGACGGATTCGGCGACCATCTCCTGGCGCGGACCCCGTGGCAGACCAACGAACCGGGGATCATGGTCCTCGGCCATCTCGATACCGTGTGGTCACTGGGCACCCTGGCGGCGCGGCCCTTCCGGGTTGAGGACGGGAAGGCATATGGCCCGGGCATCTACGACATGAAAGGCGGGGCTTATCTGATCTGCGAGGCCATCCGGACGATCATGGAGACGGAGGAAAGGCCGCCACTGCCCATCACGGTCCTGTTCGTCTCCGACGAAGAGGTGGGCAGTCCGACTTCCCGCGAGGTCATTGAAGCCGAAGCCAAGCGTTCGAAGTACGTCATCGTGAATGAACCCGCACGGCCGCCGCACGGCGCGGCGGTAACCACGCGCAGCGGCTGGGGACGGTTCCGCATCCGGGTGCGGGGGCGCGCGGCGCACGCCGGGTCCGATCACCAGCTCGGCCGCAGCGCCATCGCGGAGCTGGCCCGACTGATCGTCAAGATCGAGGGAATGACCGATTACGAACGGGGCGTCACGTTCAATGTCGGCACGGTGCAGGGCGGGACGCGGCCCAATGTGGTGCCGGAAGAGGCCGAAGCCGACGTCGACCTGAGATTTGCCAACCCGGATGAGGCCGATTCCCTGGAGCAGGCGGTGCTGGGGCTCGAGCCCGAGGGCGAGGACATCGAGATCGAGGTGTTCGGCGGCATCAACCGTCCGCCGTTTGAGCGCAGCGAGGCCGGCATGGCCCTGTTCGAGCGGGCCAAGGCCGTCGCCGCAGACGCCGGTGTGGATCTGAAAGAGACCTGGGCGGGCGGGGTGTCGGACGGCAACTTTGCCGCCGCGTTGGGAGTGCCGACGCTCGACGGCCTGGGCGTGGTCGGTGCCGGGGCGCATGCGGAGCATGAGCACATCGTCGTCGACCGCCTGGCCGAGCGATCGGACTTCTTGCTGGGTCTCTTACGGACCCTGGATTGAGTCCTAATCTTTCCGCTACCCGTACAATTCCCTTCAGGACACCCCTACCGATTCGGGGTCTACAGCCCGCTGGACATAGTCCATGGCGTGAGGTTCGAAGGCCTTCCAGGCGGTGCGTAGCTTTGGAATGGGGTTTGAATCAAAGTCAACACGGAGATCAACCAGCGGCCACAACTCGCGATGAACGACAAGAAGTGCCGCGGATCTTGCCGGTTTCTACCGTCAGCATGCGACGGTCGACCTTGCCTTTGAAGAACAAGCCTCCGACTTCACGCAAAGCCAGCAAGACATATCGAGCCTGGTATCCGATGAATGTTGCTGCCAGCGTGCCACCCAACACCATGACGACCGCGGGGCCGCTCACAAAGCTCGGGTAGTTGTCAGTGGCCGACATGATGGCCCCGATGAAAAGCCCGACGCCGGCAAGAAATCCGAGTAGCGTCGCGATTGACATCAGCCAGTTCTCCCGTTCGAGCGAGTCATTGGCACCCGTTCATTATACAGAGTGAACGAGGCGGGCGCACTTCGTGGTTCTGAGTGGGAAATTATCTTTCGGAGGCGATACATCTAGTAGACCAATTCGCCTTCATCACCGCCATCCGTGATGATGATTTCACCTGAGTTCGAGAGCTCCTTGCACTTGGCAACGATTTCGGTCTGAGCCCCGTCGACCTCCGTCAGCCTAACCGGCCCCATGTTCTCCATGTCCTCTTTGAGGATCTTGCCCTGCCGCTCTGACATGTTGCTGAAGAAGAGATCCTGGATGGTTTCAGATGCACCCTTGAAACCGATTGCCAGCTGGGTCTTTTCAACGTGGCGAAGCAGTGTCTGAACGCCCGTGGGGTCAAGCTTCTGGAGATCTTCGAACGTGAACATCAGCGCCTTGACCTTGTCCGCCGAATCACGATTCCGTTCCTCGAGCATCCCCATGAAGCGTTGCTCGGTCCCACGGTCGAAACTGTTGAAAATTTCGGCCATCGCTTCATGGTGATCGCGCTGACGGGTGTTTGCCAGTGTCGCCATGAATTCTTCGCGCAACGTGTGTTCGATGGCGTTCAAGACATCTTTCTGGACATTGCCCATGGTCAGCATGCGAGTCATGACTTCGCCTGCAAAGTCCTCCGGCAGTGCAGCAAGCATCCGCGCGGAATGATCCGAATGAAGTTTCGAGAGAATGACCGCAACGGTCTAGGGATATTCGTTCTTGAAGTAGGTGGCGAGGACGGACTCGCCCACATTGTTATGCTTGTCCCAAATCGTGCGGCCGGCGGGACCACGAATATACTCCATGATCTCCGCCACTTTGTCCGAGCCCAGCGCCCTGTTGAGCAACCTCTCCGTGCTGGCATAGGTACCGACCAATGAGCCCGTACCGGAAACCAGCAACGCAAATTTGACGAACAACGCCTCTATCGTCTTCGAATTTATGGTTCCCAGATTGGCCATGGCATGGGAGAGCTCCTTGAGCTCTTCCTCATCACATTATGCCAAAAAGGTTGGCCGCGCGATATTCCCCGATCGCCATCATCAGGATGCCGGCCTTCTGCTGGCCGGTCAGCCCGCGAAGCTCTTCGCCTGACACAGCACGGACTCACTCAAGTCATGCCATTATCAGTTCGTGTGCGCCTTAGTACCTTCCTGCCGAAATTCCGACGCTTCTTGTTACGTTAGTATCAACCTTAGCGTTCGGACAAGGTATTTTCCCGCATTACGAGCAGAATCAATATCTACGGATTAATTCTCGCGGATCTCACGACCCGCCCATCCTGACCCTCTGCCTTGAATCCGGCGGGGGGGATTCAGCTTGTCGCCTCACCCAATCTCCCCCGATCCCGGGAGAGGAATCAATCTCTTAAACGGAGCTATTCCGCAGGCGTGGAGTCGACCCGGCGGATCTCGGCGGAACCGCCGGGCGTGGCCTTGAGAAGATCAAAAGCGGATGCGCCGATCATGACGGGCGCATCGCTGCCCGTCTCACCGATGCGGGCCCAGCCGCGTACCAGGGGGCCGGTTCCGGCCACGAGTTCAACGAGGTCGCCCTCGCCAATGCCGAGCTGTTGGGCGATATCTGCGGGCAGGACGAATTCACGTTTGGCGTCGGAGAACATCTCTTCGTTCGATGCCTGAACCGCGACGTGAATCCGCTCGTCCCGGAGCTCCAGGCGCCGGCGTTCCGTCGCCGCCGAATCCGCTGATCCGTCGGCATCCAGGATCACGCCATAGCGAACATCGGCCTGATGGGCCGTGATATAGCCCAGGCGGACATCCTCTTCGACGAGTTCAATTTCCCGATCCAAAGGATCGCCGAACCCACCGCCGCCCGCCGATTCCTCACGCACCACGTCGTCGGCCTGCAGGACGAATCCGGAGACCTTACCCGGAACGGCCGAGGGTTCAATATTTTCGCCGTCGCGAATGACGATGAAATGATTACCGGCCGCATTCTTGGCGCCGTGGACGCCGTAGGGCGGAATGACGCATTTGTCGGTGAGCACCGAGAGAGCGCCGGTTTCGCTTTTGACGCGTACATCCCGGCGAATGCCGAAGCCGCCCCGCCATTTTCCGTCACCGCAGGAACCGGTGCGGATTTCGAAGCGGTCGATGGCAATAGGGTACTGACTTTCCACGACCTCAACCGCGTGAACTGAATTGAAGTCGCCTTCGGTGTAGTTGCGAACGCCGTTGTTACCGTCGTGACCCTCGGACGCCCCGGTCCCGCCGGCCGGCCACTCATAGAGCAGGTAGATGTCGTCGCGATGGGGGTCCGGCCCCGAGATATAGGTGTGATTGGCGCCGCCCTTGAGGTCGCCGACCTTCATGTCGGGTACGGCCTGGCCCATGGCCGTCGATCCCGCAGAGTCCAAGAGCGTCTTCACCTCCGTCATGCCACCGCAAGGAGCCGGGTAGACGGCGTTGATGAAGGTGCCGGGCGGCGAGATGATCTCGATGGGTTCGAAGGAGCCGTGATTGACCGGCGTGTCCGGGTCGAGGAACGACTTCACGATGGTGCAAAGCGACGTCATGGTCATCGCCGGGCCGACATTCGTCGGCCCCGCCGTCTGCGGCGAGGTGCCCGTGTAATCGGCGATGAGGCGGTCGCCCTTGATGGTGAGTTTCAGCCGGATGACCAGGGGATCGGCACTGGTTCCCGTGCTCTCCATGAAACCTTCGGCGAAGTAATCTCCGTCAGGCAGCGCGCTGATGCGGGAGCGCATGACCTTCTCCGAGCGCGCGATGATTTCGTCGATCGCCTGCAGCAGGTCCGTCTTGCCGAAACGGCGGCAGAGGCGTTGCACGTGTTCAACCGCCTTGCGGCCAGTGCCATACATGGCGTTAAAGTCACCGCGTCGTTCCAGCGGCTGTCGCATGTTGTTGAAAAGCAGGCTGAGATAGGCGTCGTTCATCACGCCCTTCTCACAGATCTTGGTCGGAGTGATGCGCAGCCCTTCCTGGAAGATCTCGCGGGCTTCCCCGGACAGGCTGCCGGGGGTCATGCCGCCGACGTCGCCGAAGTGATAGCGGATGGCCGCGAACATCACGATGTCGCCCTCATGCACGACGGGATGAAGCTGCAGGATATCGTTGAGGTGGGTGCCGCCCGTGTAGGGGTCGTTATGGAGAAAGATATCGCCTTCGTGAATGTCGTCACCGAACTGCTTGAGGATCTCGCGCGTCGAGTAAGGTACGGAGAAGACATGAAGCGGGTGGTCGCCATCGCACTGGGCAACATAGCGGCCGTCGGGGCCGACCAGTGCGGTCGAAAAGTCGTGACCCTCATAGATGATCGAGGAATAGGACGAATGGATCACGTTCGCCCGCATTTCCTGGGTCACCGCGATGAGCGCTTCGCGGATCAGCTCAAGCCTGCCGACTTCATCCATTCGTTTCTCTCCACTTGGTCCGTTCAGCCCTGAGGGGCGACAACCTTACCGTCCTGGATCTCGACACCATAGTCCCGGCGGGCGCCTTCCTCAGTGATATAGCCGTCCGCAATATCGTCCTCGATGCGCCAGGCATCGCGTTCGGCCGGATTGCCATATCCACCCGCGCCCGACAGCCGGAGACTCAACACGTCGTCAAGCTGCAGAGTGCGCGTTTCCTTGGTCTCGAGATCGATCTGCTCTCCGTTCCGCGTCAGTACGATCCGGGTCTTTTCGCCGGATTTGCCGCCAAAGACGCCGAACGGCGCAAACTTCCGCCGGTCAGTCAGCAAGGTCGCGAGAGCCTCCTTGCAGCGCAGAATGATGTCCTTGCGCAGACCGAGGCCACCCCGGAATTTTCCGGCACCACCCGAATCCGCCTGGAGTTCCAGCCGCTGCACCAGCAGTGGACCTGCATGCTCGTACACTTCGACGGGAATATTGGTGCAGTTCATGAGCGGCGCCATGCCCTCTTCGCCGTCCTTGTCATGCTGCCCGCCATAGCCGCCGAATAGCAGGTCGTACTGGACAAAGGGTTTTCCCTTGCGGTCGTCGAACCCGCCAATGTTGGGATTGCTCCAGTGCGTGAAGGCACCCATGGCCCGATGCGGCAAGGCTTGGGCGAGGGCACCGTTGACGACTTCGAACAGGCGCACCTGGTTGGTGGCGCGACCGCCCGATGGCGCCGGATGCACCGCGTTGAAAAACGAACCTTCGCGTGCCGTGATCTTAATAGGCCGGATCGTCCCCTCGTTCTGGGGCATGATGGCCTTGGCCAGGGCCATCGCGGTGAAATTCCCCCAGGCGCGGGTGAAGTTGTAATAGGAATTGATCCCCGACGAGACCTGATCATTGCCGCCTGAGAAGTCGAGCTCGATGTCCCCATCGTCCACCGTGACGCGCACGTGGAAGCGAACGGGATCGGAGCCGGGGCCGGAATCATCGAGGAAGTCCTCGAATTCCCACGAACCATCGGGCAGGGCGCGGATGTATTCGCGCATGCGGGATTCCGAAGCGATGAGAATCTCGTCAAAGGTGTTCTCGACGAGTTCCTCGCCATACTCATCGAAGATTGCGAGCAGGCGGGTCATGCCGACGTGGGCGGAATTTCGTTGTGCGAACAAGTCGCCCTGCACCAGGTCGGGTACACGGACATTCCCCAGAATGACGCGAAGGATGTCTTCGTCGAGCTCACCGGCCCGGAACAGAAGCACGGGGAGCAGTCGCAGGCCTTCCTGATAGGCTTCGCTGACCCCCGCGATCTCCTGCGAACCCGGAGTGGCCCCGCCCGTATCGATGTGATGGGCCGTGGCGCCCGAATAGCCCACCAGCTGGCCATCGATGAAGACGGGCATGATGAGGAAGAAATCCGGGTAATGGCCCGAACCCAGCGTGGAGTCGTTGAACAGTACAACATCGCCGGGAACCAGCGACTCGATGGTTATGTATTTGGAGATGTTGCGGATGACGTTGGGCATCGCACCGATGTGGGCGGGTGAAAACTGGCCCTGGGCAATCAGCCGTCCCTTGCGGTCGAACAGGCCCGTCGAGAAGTCGTCACCTTCCCGTACTGCCGGCGAATACGCCGTTCGACGGAGGGTCCCACCCATCTCCTCGACGATCGACAACAGTTTGCTCCAGACGATGGAAAGCGTGATGGGATCGATCCGAACGTTTCGCCCGTCTTCGGCAGAGGGCGCAATGCCGCCCATCGATTGTGAGTTGGCGTCGTTCACGCGCTTCCTTCCACATTGATATCGATGATTACGTCGCCACGTTCCGACATGCTAAGGCGATCACCGGGGAGCGCAAGTATCGTCGATTCGGGATCTTCGATGATGGCGGGCCCGGTGAGCGGCCCGTTCGCAGCCAAGATCGCGCGATCAAGTATCTGGCAGGGTGCTCGTGCGCCGCTTTCGGGAAGGTAGATGTCCCGAGTGCCTTCGATACGACTGCTCGCCTGTTGCGTCACCGCCTTCGTTTCGAGCTTGCCGGTGGTCGCGCTGGGGAATGTGGCAGCCAGACACCAGTCCACGGCTTCCACGCCGGATGCCTCGTCCCGATAACCATAGTCACGCTCGTAGGCCGTGTGAAACGCCTCGACAACCTGATCCACGTAGCCGCCGTCGATCCTGCCGTCGGGCAGATTGACGTTGATCTCGAAGCCCTGACCAGCCTGGCGAAGGTAAGCGTACCGAGACAATATCGGCTCTTCGGTGCCAAGGCGTGGCGCATCCTTTGCCACCAGCGCCTCGAGTTCGGTATAGGCCGCCGCGACCCCGTCCGCAGCGGAATCGTCGAGAACCATCGTGCGCGTGATCGTCACATCGATGCGGGCCTCCGCCGTCAACAAACCGACGGCCGAGCCGACGCCCGCCGCCGCCGGAACGATGACGCGCGGAATGGCCAGCGATCGGGCAATTCGCGCCGCGTGGATCGGGCCGGCGCCGCCAAAGGCCACCAACGTGTACTTGCGGGGATCGCGACCCTTCTCGACCGACATGACACGCATGGCGCGCTCCATGTCGGTGTTGGCGACGGCATGAATCCCCCAGGCAGCCTCTTCGAGGGATAGTCCGAGAGGATCGGCAATATGACGCTGCAGTCCGGCGGTTGCGGCCTCGATATCCAGCGTCATGGCGCCGCCATTGAAGTAATCGGGATCGAGATAGCCGAGCAGGAGATTGGCGTCCGTGACCGTGGGCAGATCACCTCCGCTACCGTAGCAGATGGGGCCGGGGTCGGCACCGGCGCTCTTGGGTCCAACCTGGATCGTGTGGCCATCGGTACTCGCAATGCTGCCGCCGCCGGACCCGATCTCCAGCAATTCTATGGCGGGCGTCGACAGGGGCAGCCCGCTGTAGCGACGCGAGTCCACCGTATCGACTTCGAATGTCGACGTAATGGCCGGCTCTCCATCGTCGACCACGCCCAGCTTGGCCGTGGTACCTCCCATGTCGAACGTGAGCACGTGATCGGTCGACTCAAGCTGACCGACGTGCCGCGCGAGGAGCACGCCGGCGGCCGGGCCGGATTCGACGATTCGCACGGGATAGTCACGAGCAATCTCCGGTGTCACCAGGCCACCATTCGACTGCATCACATGCAGCGGAGCGGAAAATCCCTTTTGCGCCAGGGCGTCCTGCAGCGTATCGAGGTAGCGGGCCACAATGGGTTTGACGAAGGCATTCGCCAGTGTGGTACTGGTACGCTCGTATTCTCGGATGCGGGGCGATACATCGCAGGACGCGGAGACGGCGAGGGACGGCGCGCGCTCCGCAAGATGGCGGACCGCCACGCGTTCGTGATCCGCATTGGCATAGGAATGCAGGAACACGATCGCAGCGGACTCGATGCCTTCAGCCATGACACGGTCGATGGCGCTATCGAGGCTTTGAAGATCGATCGGCGTGACGACATCACCGTCCGCATCGATGCGTTCGGTCACTTCGTAGATGTGGCGCCTGCGGGTCAGAGGTTCCGGCTTGTGGAAGTAGAGATTGTAGGTCTCATAGCGCTTCTGGCGCGCGATGATGAGAACGTCCCGGAAGCCCTCGGTCGTCAGCAGGGCGGTCTTGGCCCCGCGCCGTTCGAGGATGGCGTTCGTCGCCACGGTTGTCGCATGGAGCAGCGCCCCGACTTCGTCAGCCTCCGTGCCGGTCTGCGTGAGTACGTCATCTAGGCCGTGGAGGACCGCTTGCGCCAAGTCGCTGGGAGTGGTCAGTGTTTTTGCAACGTGAAGAGCGCCCGAATCCGAATCGTGAAGGACGATGTCGGTGAAGGTTCCGCCGATGTCGAAGGCCAGTCGGATCATGGGGTCGGAAATTCCTAGGTCAGACAGTTTCGCGATGAAAAGAGCGCGCAAGTGTGATGTGTCGGGCCGCCGCCGTAAAGGCCACCGTGGCTGTGGGTCGGATGGATTGGATGCGCTACCTTGTGTGGCGCATAAAGGAGGGGATGACCGTGGAGTATCAACAGATTTTGTTCGAACGCACGCACGAGGGGCGTGTCGTTCAGGTGACATTGAATCGGCCTGAGAAGCTGAACGCGCTGGGTTGGCGGCTTTTCGAGGAGTTAATCGATGTCACGGATGCATTGGCGGACGATCGCAGCGTGACAGTGCTCGTGCTGACGGGTTCGGGAGACAAAGCCTTTTGCGCGGGGGCGGACATCGACGACGTCTCCGATCTAGATGGCAGCGGATTCCGAAAGTTCTCGGGCCAGGTCGTGGAGATTTATCGGCGTCTGCGAGCACTGCCCCAGGTGGTCGTCATCGCCGCCAACGGTCTTGGATTCGGCGGAGGCTGTGCGCTGGTGATGGCGGGAGACATGGTCATCGCCGCGCCGCACGCCCGGTTCGCCCAGCCCGAGATCAATGTCGGCATCGTCGGTGGTGCGGCATTGCTTCCCCGACACCTCAACCGTCGGGCGCGCGCTTTTGAAATGGTGCTACTCGCAGAACGGATCGATGCCCAGGAGGCCAAAGACCTCGGGCTCGTGACGCGGATCGCAGACGAGGGAAAGCTCGACGAAGCGGTGACCGAGGTGGTCGCGCAGTTGCTCGAGAAGCCCCCTCAAGTGCTGTCGATGGCCAAAGAGGCGATGGTGCGCGGCGAGGACGCCGCCGACAACGTGTCCGCCTTCGCATTGCAACAGGATCTCGCAGCGGTGGTTTTCGATCTGCCCGAGCGCGAGGCACAAATGAACGCCTTCCTGAACAAAGGCAAGTGACGCGCCAAAAACCTAAAGTCAGAGACTTGCTACATTTCCACGCCGTAGTCCCGACGCGCTGATTCCGCGGTGACAAATCCAGACCGAACGTCCTCCAAGACCCGGTCGGGTGCTCTCTCGGCGGGGTTGCCGAACCCGCCGCCGCCGGCCTCCAGTCGTGTCAGGCAGTCACCCGGCTGTAGCACGAAGTGACCCTTGTGCGGCAGCAACTTGCCGTTGATGCGATTCTCGCGAGGCGTTCCCGGATGTCCTCCGAGGAAGCCGCGCGCCGGATGGGCCGTCCGAAAGCCGAGCACATCGAGATGAATCGGCGAGGTCGTGTCGTTGCGCAGGTCGGTGTACTGACCCAGACCGCCGCGCGCCGCGCCGACACCGCCGGAGTCGGGTATCAATCCACGCCGGATCACGGTCACACCTGTCAGCCGTTCCCAGGCTTCGGTCGGGATGACGGCAATGCTGGCCGGGGTAGAGGTTGTTGCGGTCCCGTCATGTCCCTCGGCCGCGCCCAGTCCGCCGGAAGACTGATAGAGCGTGATGAACGGGTGACCGGAAGGATCTGTACCCCGCACGGTCAGTACATTGATCATGGCTGAATCCGCCTGAACCCTCCCGGGCAGGGCTTGCGCCAGCGTGCCGAAGATGAGCGGGACCGTGAAATAGCCGATGGTGTGACGGGCGGCCGTGGGGAACGGAGGCCGGGCGTTCAGGATTGAACCCTCAGGTGCCTTGATCTCGATGGGAGCGGCGAACCCTGAATTGTTGGGAAGCTCCGAGACCGTGAGGCACTTCAGGGCGAACAGGGAGTAGGAGCGTGTGAACACGAACGGCACGTTGATGCCCTGTGGAACACAGGGATTGGTGCCGTTGAAATCAGCCATCAATGTGTCGCCGGCAACGTCGATCCTGCATGCCAGCGTGACATCGTCATCGACACCTTCCACAGCGATACTGCTTTCGTAAGTGCCATCGGGAATTTCGGAGATGCGAGAACGCGTCGTGGCTTCGGTGCGGGCAAGGATGGCCTGCGACAAAAGACGCAGATCATCCATTCGATATTCATCCATGAAATCGAGAACCTGGCGTCCGACGACTTCGTTGCAGGCAACGTTGGCCTTGATATCGCCCAGCACCTGTTCGGGTGCGCGAACATTGCTTCGAACCAGATCCTCAATGAAAGGCAGAAAACAGCTCTTCTCAGCGATACGGATGACGGGAAGCCTCAAGCCCTCCTGGTATATCTCTGTCGCCCCCGAACCGAATCCTAAGCCGCCGATGTCCGGCAAATGGCTGATGCTCATGGCGTAGGCGACAATGCGGTCTTCGCGAAACACCGGCCGCATCACGCTGATATCGTAAACGTGCCCGGTGCCCATCCAGGGGTCATTGGTGGCGAGGACATCACCCGGCCTGAGTGTCGAGGGCGGATAGCGCCGCAACATGTGGGCGAGGGTGTCCGGCGTGGAACCCGTGAATGACGGGATCGACTGCGTGCTCTGGGCGATGAGATGGCCGTCGCTGTCGAGCAGCACGACGGAGAGGTCATAGGATTCCCGAACCACCATGGAGAACGAGGCCCGCACCATGGCGGACAGGCCCTCGTCGACAATACTCACCAAGCGATCCCAGAGAATCCCCAGGCTGACGGGATCGAGGCCGACTTCCTGCGAGGAGTCCGAAGTGAGCGATTCGCTGACTTGAGCCATGAGTTCAGATACTAGCGGTTCCTGCGGGATACAGGGAGGGCCGGCTCGCCGCGACACGGATTTGCATTTGGCCGGGAACTAGGGTGCACTCATACCGTCGGTCAGGGCCATTGACTCGACCTGTTCAAACCCGGGAGAACGCTGCCCCATGAAACTTTACGGTTTCTACCAGTCCTCCAACGTCTATCGCGCGCGTGTTGCATTGAACCTGAAAGGCCTGCCGTACGAGGACGTGATCGTCAACGTGCTGAACGGCGACACCAAAACCGCCGAATACCAGGCCCTGAACCCGCAGGCCAAGATCCCGGCGCTGCAGGACGGAGAGGTGGTCGTCACGCAATCCCTCGCCATCATCGAGTACCTGGACGAGAAGTTCCCCGATCCACCGCTGTTGCCCGACGACTCGGTGGGCCGCGCCCGGGTTCGGAGCATTTCAATGGGGATCGTTGGCGACACTTTTCCTCTGCTTCCGAGCCGGATCCGGAACGTGCTGGCGAACGAGCTTCAGCAGGATGAAGTGGGTGTGCGACGCTGGTGTCACGACTGGGTGTGTCGGGGTTTGGCGACCCTGGAAGCCTCTCTCTTGGGCGATCCGGCGACAGGAATGTATTGCCACGGTGACACCCTGGGAATGGCCGATATCTGCCTCGCTTCGATTATCCGGGTCTCTCACCGCTATGGGTGCGACCTGGCGCCGTTTCCCACGGTGACCGCGATCTACGATCGATGCGTGGAAATGCCTGCCTTCGAGAAAGCGTTGGCGCAAAACCAGGTGGATGCCCCGCCGGACTTCAAGGGCTGGTAGCCAGTAAAGTGTTCTAGCGTCCCGCGCCGCCCGTGCGCTGCCTGACAACGAGGACGCTGGCGGCAGAGGCGATGATCATCATCGCCACCGCATAGAAGAGCCAGCTGGGCTGACCTGCGTCCATGAAGGCGCCGATCACGACCGGCGCGACGGTTCCACCGACATCGAGACCGGAGTATACAAACCCGAAGACACGCCCGGTTGCGCCGGGTGGAGTCGCCCGTCTGACAATCAGGTCGCGCGACGGCATGGCGGTACCCATGGCAAATCCGGTCAGGCCAAATCCGCCAAACATCACCCAGAAGGGTAGTTCCAGGCCGCCCATGGCGATGAAGACCGCCGCCGTGAAAATGAAGGTGACGGCAACAATCTTTCCAGGATCCTGTACGCGATCCGCCGTGAAACCGCCGGCTATCGTGCCAAGGGCGCTGACCGCGAGGTAGAGTGTCAATGCGGATCCCGCGAGCGCTAAATCCACGCCGTAGATCGTATTCAAGGCGGTAACCGAGAACGACTGGATGCCGAACTGGCCCATCGCCAGGAACACGAAGAAGACGAACGACGCCAGAATTGCGACATTGAACAGGAACGAGAACCTCGAGGTCGGCTGCCCATCCTCGCTTGTCGCGTCATGCCCTCGGTGCGCGTCACTCTCGTCCCGGAGCAGAGATCCCTGCCATGTAAGGAAGCCGGCAAGTGCGAGGCCCGCAGCGCCGATCGTTACCATGGCATATTGCCATCCGATGGTGGTCGCCATCGCGATCATGACGATTGGCGCCAGAGTCCATCCCACGTTGCCACCGACGGTATGGACACTGTAGGCGCGGCCCAGACGGCTCTCGCTCACCGAGCTCGTGAGAATCGAATAGTCGGCGGGGTGGAAAACGGAGTTTCCGATCCCAGCGATTGCGGACAGGACGATGAATGCCGGATAGGTAGGCAACAGTCCCATCAGCAGAAATGAAAGACCGAGGAGAGAGATGCCGGTGATCAGCACTCGCCGTGCGCCGATGCGATCAACGAGAAACCCCATCGCAGGCTGGGCGATGCCCGATGTAACGAAGAAAACCGTGCTCAGCAGGCCTAGTGCAGTGTAGGAGACGCCGAGGTCGTCCTTGAGAATCGGGAAGAGCGGCGGCAGCGCAAGCTGAAAGAAGTGGCTGACGACGTGGGCGCTGCCGACCAGGCTTATGACCTTGACGTCCTGGGCGAGTGGTGCGGTTGCGGTTGTGGTCAATGGGATACCCTGAGCCGGCCTATCCAGCAGATTGAAAGGTCTTCGTCAACCAAAGTGATAGGCTTGAGTCCTTGCCCAAATCGCATTGGACGCACAGACATGTGAAACGGCCTGAGGTGAATGTCCTTGCAGAATCGATATGAGATCGCATATGTCGTTGCGGCGTATCTGTGTTGTATCTGCTCGTTAGAGCGAAGGGTTTGTGATGTTTGGTAAGTTTTTGACCATCATTCGAGGTCATCCCCCCGTTGTCGCGATCGCGGGGGTCGGCGGCGCTCTCTCATTAGGCGGCCTACCTGTTGGTAGCACAGTTTGTGACGACCGAGGCGCAAAATCGCTTTGCGATTCCTGCGACCGACCAGGTCCGCCTTATCGGCGATGCGTTTTCCCGTTATCTGGGCGAAGTGGAATCGCTCGGTGCGTTCTACGATGCCTCGGAATTTGTCGACCGCAACGAATTCTCCACGTTTACACGCTCCGTAATTTCGCAGTTCCCCGGTCTCCAGGCTCTCGAGTGGGTTCCAAGGGTTCCAGGAAGCGAACGCGAGGAATTTCTCGCGCGTGCACTGGCAGATGGGTTCGCACGCTTCGAAATTTCCGAGCGCGCCAAGGACGGTTCGCTGGTGCGAGCCGGCGAGCGAGAGGCCTATTTCCCGGTGTATTACGTCGAGCCTTTGGCCGGAAATGAAGCAGCGATCGGCTTCGATCTTGCATCCAATTCTGCGCGTAGAAGTGCGCTGGACACCGCGCGTGATCAGGGCGCGATGACCCTTACTCAAAGGATTACGCTGGTCCAGGAGACCGGATCTCAGGCCGGTGTACTGGCGGTTCTACCTGTGTATGAGGGGGGAGTCGTTCCCACGACGTTAGAAAGCCGACGCAACTCGTTGCGCGGATACGTCCTCGGTGTACTCAGGATCGGAGAGGTGCTCAAACTTGTGCTGGACCCGATTGAAGTGGACAACAGGTTTGATGTCTCTCTGTTCGATCTGGGTGCTGAGCCAGACAAGAGCCTACTGCATTTCGAAGCACTCAATCACGCTGCTCATCAAACAGCTTCGACGCTTGACGACCACCTCAGTAGTGACCATCACGTCTCTTCGAGCTTCCGCATGGCGGACCGCACCTGGGCCGTTGTGCTGCGGCCCCACGACAATCTGATCGGCCTCTTCGAAGTCCTTGCTCCTCTAGGTGCGGCCGCTTTCCTCATTTTTCTGACGGGTGTTCTCGCCCTTTTCGTCTTCAATGTCAGGACGCGTGCAAGCGACATTGCGCTGCGGGTTCAAGAACGAACGCTGGCGCTTCAGCAGAGCGAATCCCAGATGCGGTTGATCGCGGATTCGGTTCCCGCAAATATCACTTTCTTCGATACTGAACGTGTCTTTCGATTCGTAAACGACGGAGCGCTCACCGGGTATGGAAAGCCGAGGGAGTCGGTGGTGAACCATCCGGTTCAAGAAGTCCTCGAGGTCCCCGCGTACGAGAAGCTGTCTCCTAATATCGAACGTGCGCTGGCAGGCAAGAGGGTCGCGTTTGAGGAGACCATCAACTACCCGGACGGTGGCTCGCGCGATGTCACAGGCGAATACATTCCACACGTGGATGATCGGGGGGTGCTGGAGGGCGCCTTCGCCCTTGTTCTCGACATATCGGAACGCAAACAGGTCGAGGAAAGTTTGCGCGAGGCGAACGAAGTCGCGGATGCCGCGAGACGCGCCAAGAGCGAGTTTCTGGCCAACATGAGCCACGAGATCCGCACACCCCTGAACCCCGTAATTGGGTTCAGCGAGCTCATGCTCAAAACCAAGCTGTCCAACCGCCAACGGCAGTTCGTCAGCAATATCCAGTCATCCGGTCAAAACCTGCTCGAATTGATCGGGGACGTACTCGATTTCTCGAAGATCGAGGCCGGACAGCTCGAGCTGGAGATGACGCGGTTCGAGATCGCCGACGTGATGGAGGGAATTGGCAATTTCGCGCTAATCACGGGCGCGGAGCCGGACTCTCCATGTCAATGGGAAAAGTCACTCACGGCGGCTGTATTGCAGACCAAGCTTCTGGCGGA
>MDTE01077336.1_pt1 | contig 21292 bp, 22 predicted proteins | sample 811231 | NCBI WGS metagenome assembly MDTE01 (sample SAMN05326651, study PRJNA326480) | marine metagenome | isolation source: seawater | place: Indian Ocean: Red Sea | collected 2010
ATCATGCTCGCTCCCCTTTTGGACGGAACTTACGGTCTCTATGGTGGTCTGCAAAATGCCCCCAATGGCGCCATCTATAGAGGCGACGGTTCGGCCTTCGTCTGGTTCATTGTTGACAACCAAGCCCCTCGTGTGGCCGCCGTTGACCGACCGGGCTTCAACACCATGCTCGATGAAGAGGTTTGGAAGGACCTCCAGTTCGAGTTGCGTCTGGACGAAAACGCTCGACTGGACGAGTCCAGCCTTCGTCTTCACTGGTCCCTCAACGAAGCCGGTCTTGGCCTCAATTCCTATGTGTTTGACAACGGCACCGTACCGCTTGAAATTCTCGGCGAACGCAAAAACGGCGATTCAATTCCCGTTCGCTGCACCCTTGATGTGGACGCGCTCATGATCCCCGCCTTCCGAACGAAGGCCGTTGAACTGCGTGTGTGGGTCACGGGCGATGACGAAGCGGGTTTGTCCATTGATTCGGTGTACAACGACATCAATGCGCCGCTTCGTGTCTGGAATCTCGAGCAGCGCGTGCCTGTGTACAGCGTTTCAGACATCGAAATCAAACCCAACAGCGACATTCATCAGGGCGATCTGATCGAGGTTTCAGCGTTGATCACCAACAGCGGTCTGGCCGACGGTGAGGCCAACGTGGTCCTCGAGCAAGTGGAATCCACCGGTGCCAGAACCCGAATTGACGCAAGGGTGATTGACGTTCAAGCCGGTGACCAGTTCATCTATCAGTTCCTTTGGAAACCAGGACGGGACGGTTCGCAGTGGTTGGAACTCAGCATCGTCAACGGTCCGAACGCCCAATCCGCCACCGTGCTGGTCGATGAACCTCGCTCAGACGGCGTCTTTGGCACGATCTCCTCGGTGAACCCGGTTCTCCTGACCGTCGTGTTCTTGCTGACCGTGGGCTTGGTGGCCCTCTTGCTGTTCGGCCTCCGCCGAGAAGAGGTTCCAGTCCCTCCATCGGCTGGCGTTGTCCACCAGCGGCCCTCACAACCTCGCCCCGCACCGCCCACGAGCGGCCCTTACGGAGGGCAGGACCAACCCCGCTCGCCCGGTGAAAACCCCTATCAGTGAGCCGGCGTCGACATGGGTGGCATTGAAATGCCATACGAACACCGGCAGGTCGGAGGGAGTAGGAGGACCGCTGACAGAGTTCGACTCTGAGGAAAGTCCCCTCTCCACAGTGCAGGCGGCTACCAGAAGGAAGCAAACAGAAATGGTTGGGTCAAGGCTGCAGAAACGAACGATGCAAGGTGTGTACGATGACGTTGAAAGACCGAGGTTGCCTTGTGGTCGATGAGACGAGCCACCCCGCCGGAGCAAGTCCAAACCGTCCCGTTGACTCGGCACGACGAGGGACAGGTAGGACGCACAGTTGAATGCGGTCACCGAAAGGGAACAGAAAGGGGCTTACTCCCTACTCCCTCCCCCTAATCTTCGACGGAGAAGTCACCAGGAAGAACAGCGTCCATCGCCTTCATCACGGTGGAATCGCCCATGGCGACCCCTTCGCCGAAATCAATCCATGAGGGGTGCCCGTTCAGCTTCGCTCTTGTGACGTGCTCGGCCGTGAACACTGCAGGCAGCAAAAACGTGCTCGTGATGAAGGCGAAGATGATGAGGAGGCACATCAGCATGAAGAAATTCTCCAGTCCGGGGAAGGCGGCGAGGAAACCAGCGGCGATGCCGGAGACGGTGGTGATGGTGGTTTCGAAAATCGTCTGTCCCGTTTCCTCAATGGCCGAGGCCATCCCGTGCGGTGTTTCTCCCTCCTCTCGTATTCGATGCATGACGTGGATGGAGTCATCGACACCGATGCCGAAGACGATGGTGCCGATCATGGCGGTGAAGATGTTGACGTTCACGTCCCCGCTTTGCATCAAGAGCGGCTGCCAGAGAATCACAACGGCGACAGGCACCATGGTGTAGATGCCGAGCCTCGCCGAACGGAAGACAAACATCAGCAGAACCGTCAGCACGAGGAGCGTCAGCAGCGTGGTGGTGGATTGTGTGTCGTGGATGCCCTCGTTGATGTCAAGCGAAACCGGTAGCCCACCGGTGAGGAGGGACGTCCGGGTGTTCAGGAGCGTGGGGCCCTCTGCGAGAATGTCGTCAATTTCATCCCGTAGTTCGCCAGCCACGTTGAGGTTCATGTAGGGCTGGGAGACGTAAACGATGGCTTTGGTTCCACCTTCGTTCATGAGCATGGACCGCACTTCTTTGGACAAGGTGTCGAAGGCAACGTTGACCATGTCTTTGCGCAAGGCCTCCCGTTCAGCCAGTGGCACCAACGTCCACCCGGCGCAATTCAGGTCGGCTAAATCCTCGCTTTCCCAGCACGGGTCATGGAGCAGGTCCCACAGCGAGCCATCGCCGACGGTGACGCCCTCGGTGAGGGTGATCGTGGCGGGAACGGCTTTGAGGAACGTGATGATGCTGGTCGTGGAGGTCTCGTCGACCATGTCCACGTCCTGCTGCATCGCGTCGATGGAATCCAACACCGGCAGGTCTCGAATGTTGAGGGTGTTGTTGGTGTTGGGTCGCTGAGAAGCATCGTAGATGAACAGCGATGTCTGGCCGCTGCTGAACTGACGCGAGTACTCAGCAAGTGAATTGAGCGATTCGATTCCATCGGGAGCCTCAGAAGAACCGGTGATCGGTTCGTTGAGCTCGTCGAGGTTAGCGACGCCGTAAGCCGTGATTGAACCGGCGAGGAGGATGATGATGAGGAACCCCTTGATGGGGGCTTGGCCGATGTTTTTCCAGACGCTGGGGTTGCTACGTTTGTTGAATTTCAACAGCCATGCCAACGTCGGCACCAGCACGATGCTCAGGACCAAGGTGGATGAAATCCCGATGACCAGGGTGACACCGACCGAACGGATGGGGGCGATGGGCACGATGAGGGGGGCGATGAGAACGGAAAACCCAACGATGGTGGTCATGGCAGAGAGGAAGACGGCTACACCGGTTGAGCGAGTCATTTCCATCACGCACGACTTGTAGAAATTCAAATCCCAAAGATCAGGAACGGGTTGTTCGGGTTTCCCTCGTTTACGGCGCCGCTCGTTTTCATCGTGGGCTTTGTCAATTTCCTTTCGCCGGACTTCCTCAATGCGATTGACCATGTGGAGGGCGTAATCAACGCCCAAACCGATGAGAATTGGGAAGGTGGCGACGATCATGGGTGTGAGCGTGATGTCCATGATGACGGACGAACCGAAGGTGATGGCCAGGGCCATCAAAATGGGTGTGCCGGTGATGACGACCACCTTTGCTGACCGGTGCAGAGCGGTGATGACCAAGACGGTGAAGAGAACCGACCAGGGTAAAATCATCAGCAGGTCTTCATAAATGGCGTCGGAGATGTCCTCGAGCACCTTGGTGAGGCCGGTGACCGTGATGGTTTCGGTGTTCCTGTACTCCGACGGGCGGTTGTCGATGATGTCTTGGAAGTGATTCAACAGGGCCGAGAAGTCCGCCCAGTCGCCCGTGACGGAGGGGTCGTGGTGCATGCCGACCACGATGGCCGTGGTGTCCCATATGCCATCCCCGTCCATGTCGTTGGTGAAGTTGCCGTCTCCGTCGCTGTCAACGGTGGGGTCCATGTCATTCGTGTCCTTGACAAGGGCGTCAAAGGCACCGTTGGATTCCTCGATGATTTGGTCGATTCGGTCTTGGTCTGGAATGGCGTATTCGCCGCCCTCAGGAAGAAGTTCACAGTCAAAAGCCAAAGGTAAGCGATTGTTTACACCGTGCACGCAAAGGGAGTTGTTGAACCGACCGTCGGCCGAATTGATCTCTTTGATGACTTGAGCGGGCGAGATGATCCACAACACGCCGTCGTTGCGGCCGTGGTCGGTTTTGTCAAAATCCATGCCACGGCTTGTCGAATCGCCTCCGATGTTTCGATCATCACCTTCCAACCAGCTGATCTCGTTGAGCACGGCTTCGTCGGTGATGTTGGTGGTGTCGTTGGGGTTGTTGGCGTTGGGCGTCGTGATGTAGATCACGGCAAGGTCGGTGGACCATTCGGTTCGAACCTCGAGCAAAAGGTCGGTGGATGAGGCACCGTCGGGAAGAAAAATTTCCACGTCATCGTCAATTTGCTCCTGAAACGCCATCCCTTGTTGCGCAAACACAGCGCTGATGATGATGAACAACGCAAGGATGGTGCCTGGAGAGGCCAGAACCGTTGTGTACAGCGCATCAAGGCGTGCGTTGAACACTTGTTTCATGGACGCGGCGGACCGCTCCAGCGCTTGGCGCAGGCCGTCCAAGGCCGAGGCTTCGCTGTCCATGTTGGGTGGAGTCCTCGGTGGCTCAAGAAGGATTCCGCTGGGCGGGTCCCGACACGGGGCTTCAACAGGCGTCGTAAGCCTCGATGAGGTACTTCGTCAGCGGACTGGTCCATGCGAGTTCGGAGATGCCGTCCTCGCCTTCAACCGCATACACCCGAATGACGTCTCGAACCCGTACGTTGCCCTCCGCAGAGCGCGCAAGGATCATGGCGGCTTTCACCGGTTTCCCGGTCCCGTGTGGGTCGTACACCGTGTCAAGGGCTTCTTCGAGGAACCACTCGGCCTTTCCGCCCGGTTCGCCATCGTAGGTTTTCTTCGGTTTCTTGGCCCCGAACAGACCGCCCGTCTTCGGTTTACTCGGAGCCGGTTTGCTCTTTGCAGGGGCAGCCTTGGTGGACGCTGCTGCTTTGCCGGTGGATTTTTTCTCCTTCGCAGGCTTCTTTTCTTGCTTTGGAGCCGGGGCGCTGGCGGCTTCTTCCTTGGCCTTTTCAATCGCTTTTTTGGCGTCGCTCAGTTGGTCTTCGAGATCCTGGATTTTATCGCGGTAGGACGCAGCGAGGTGCATCAATGACGAGCGCATGGCCGCCTCGAGTTGGATGGTGAGCAAATCGGTGGAAGCGTCGCTCCACTTTCGCCACTGCAGCATGGCGTTGGCGTGGATGTCCGATCCGCACTTCGGGCAAAACGCCTTGTTGGGCGGTTGCATGACGGGAACGGCTTGAAGCGCATCGTTGGCTGGGAGAAGGAGTCCTTGGGAAACTTTGAGCAACTCGAGGGTGGCGTTGCGGCCGAGGTCCATTGCGCCAGTGAATTGCTGGTCAAGTTTTTTGAACGCTCCAGCGTTCTTCAAATCGAGCAGTTTGCTGCCTGCCATGGCAAGTTCAACAGCGGCATCTGCAGCAGCATCGTTCCATTGCGCACTTTGGAGGGCTGGGGCGACCTCGGAGGCCGAGGGGAGGCTGACGGTCTCATCACTCGTTCCGTCGTCGTCCGCAGCCGCTGCGATACCGAGGGCGATGGGGTCAGCACCGTCTTCGACCCTCGCAATCATGTCGAATTTCTCCGCCATGGAGAGGTCCTCACGGAGTCGAATCACGTCCTTGAGTTGGTTCAAATCGTGGCCCGTGGCGGTGATGGGTCCTTGTTGGGTGAGGTTGTGGCCGCACGACAAGCAAAATTTTGCTGTGACTTCGACAGCTGCCTCGCACGTGGGACAATACACGCCGCCCATGCAATGTGAACATCGGTTACACCTTTTGAATGGTGTGTTGGATGGGCGACAAAAGCGTCGTGATTTCCGTTCAATGCCCGCCCTACACGACCTGACTGCGACGAACCAGTTCCACCATCGCTTCTCGGTCGCAATTGGCCAAGATGGGCGCCAATCTTGGGCCGCGTTCGGTTCCCATGAACAGCGCATAACTGGCTCGGTAAACATCCCGCATGCTCACGGCGGCTTGGGCTGCGGTGGACTTGAACGCCTCCGTGATGCCTTCTGCGGTCCAAGCTGCAGACCGCAGGTTCGTCTCGAGGGCGACCAGCACCTTCCTTTGGTCGACCGTGAGTTCATTCAGGGCGGCGGCGCTTGGCGCTTCAAGGAGGGTGATTCGCATTTCATCCGGGAAATGTTCGGATGCAATCCATGAACGCATCCGAATCAGTCGGTCTTTGAGGGCCTCGGTGGGTTGGTCGATCGAACCGGTGGAACGAAGGCTGTCCCAAACGGCCTCGTCCTCTGGCTTCACCTGTGCCAGCAACGAGAGGTGACGGAAACTCACCGAGGTCGCCACGGAATCTTGGTCTTCATGGACCACGGAGAGGTCCAACGCCACCATGGCGTCTTCGAGTTGAACGCGCTTCCGACGGCTCAAGTTTTCTGCCTCCATCTCGCCGGCGAGGTCGCGGGCGCAGAGGCGTTCGTACTCGTCCGCCAAGTTCACCAGCCCCATGCCTGTGTCAAATTCTATAGCCTTGCTGGGCTTTGAATTCGCTACCAAAAATCGAAGAATTTCAGGAGGAACCAAACGCAGCGCTTCGATGGGACCCACGGTGTTACCCGATGAGGACGACATGGCGCCCTTGCCTCGCAGGCTGATCCATTCGTAAGTAAGCGGCGCCGGCGGCTCGTGCCCGAACAGAACAGCGATCTCCTTGCCGGTATCGTAGGACCCACCGGCAGCACCGTGGTCCTTCCCAAACGGTTCGCACGTGATGCCGTTGAACCCCCATTTTGCGGGCCAGTCCAGGCGCCACGGAAGCTTCCCTTCGCCTTTCTCTATGTTGGAAGAGCCCGAAACGCCGTGTGCATCGGTCCAGTGTACGTGCGGGTATTCATAACCCGTGATTGTGACACCGTCGAGGGAGCCTTTGGAATCCAGCGGCTGCCACGGGAACCAATCCTCTGGAAGTTCACGACTTGACACGCGCTCAATGATTTCTCGAACGGCCGCCGGGTCGTCGCAAGCAACGCGGGCTGCATGACTGAATTTTCCTGCTTGGTACGCCTCGAGGTTTGGCAGCAAACGGGGTTCGACCCCGATGCGCTTGAGCGCTTCAAGGAACGGTGTAAGGAAATGGTCACCGTAGGTCCAACCCTCCTCATTGAACCGTTTCCAATCGGGTTTTCCTTCTTGGTCAGGTGCGGGGATTGAACCTAGTTGGTGTCCGATGAAGGCTTCGTACGAGGGGTCGAGAAACGGGTAGACCTTTCGCAGCGGGTCAGCGTTGTCGACCACGAACACCAGTTCTGCATCCATGCCGGCTTTTCGCGCCGCTCGAGCGATCATGTCGCCCGTCAGGATCTCTCGAAGGTGGCCGATGTGAAATTCGCCGCTGGGCGTGATGCCGGTGGCCACGATGTGTTTGTCGCCTCGCTGGGCGAGGCGCTGAGCCATCACATCGCTCCAGTGCATGCGGATTCCTCAAACGGCCACGGCTCGAATCAAGCCCCGGAGCGGGACATCGTCGATTTCGTTCCGCGTGGTTTTGTTGACCAGAACGATGGCGAGGGACACCTCGCCTCCAGCGGCACGAATGGATTGGATGGTCTTGGACATGGTTTTGCCGGAGGACAGCACGTCGTCGATGATGACCACGCGCTTTCCTGCAACCTGGCTGTACTTGTTTGAGAGTGAGCCACTGCCTTCACCCTCGTCGGTCGTCCGAAACACCGTCATGTCGGACTCAAGAATGCGTGCGACTTCATAGGCAAACGCGATACCGTTGATGGAGATGCCAACCACCGTGTCAATGTTGTCGAATCCAAGCTCCTCGTCGGCGACGTCGGCCATGATGGAACCCACAGCGGCGATGCGTTGGGGCCGGACGCCGAGCGTTCGCCAGCCAATGCGCACGTCGCTGGGTCGGTCCCCCTCGCTCGTGCCGGAGAGCAACCAGGTGATGGTGTCCTGCGAAAGCGATAGCTCATCCGCAATTTGCTGGGTGTTCAACCCCTCCTTCATCAGGCTGGATGCCAGGGCTTTCAATTCTTCAATGCTCAAGACCATGGTCCTCAACCCTGTCCTGCCGTGGAACGCTCATGAATGCTTTCATGGTCCTCGTTCAGGGGGCGAAAGTCTTGAAGGGAGGGAGCGACGGCGGGAAACCATGTCGGACTTTGATTACGAGAGTCTTCTTGACCGGGCCCGTGAAAACATCCCGGAGGAGATTTCCTCTCGGTCTCGCTGGCGCCTTCCAGCACCGCAAATCATGATCGAGGGTTCCAACACGATTTTCCGAAATTTCAACGAAGTTGTCTCGATGATGGACAGGGACGACAACCACGTCTATCAGTACATCCTCAATGAGCTCGGTACCTCCGGCTCTCGGGACGGACCTCGTGCTCGGTTCAAGGGGCGAATTCCTCCAAAGCGAATCAAGGGCACCATCGCCAACTACGTAAACGCCTACATCAAGTGCAGTCAGTGCAGCGCACCCGACACCCACTTTGTGAAGGAAGACCGGACCACGCTCCTGAAGTGTCAGGCCTGCGGTGCGACTCGTCCCGTGAAACTTTGATCAGGTGAGTTTGAGGGTGGCCTTCGGGTCCACCTCACCGGTCAACAAATGATTTAGCACGGCCTCCAGCGTTGCCTCATCGCTGAGGCTGTACCACACGCCTTCGGGGTAGACGACGCAGGTGGGGCCTTGTTCACAGAAATCCAAGCAGCCAGATTTCTGGACCCTGATGTTGGCGTCGCTGGAGGCACGGACCTGTTGTTTGAGCGTCCGCATGAGGTCAAGACTTCCCCTGCTGAGGCAGGATGGTCTGGCGGCCCCCTCAGGTCGTTCATGACCGCAGACAAAGGCATGACGAAGGTAGCCGGGTTCGGTACGACCTTTCGGGTCCGCTGGCACCCTCAAGCCTCCAGTCGGTTGATTGCATCCGCCAGCTGTACGTCAAGATCGGTCAGCGCACCAGCGTCGTGGGTGAACGTTTCAACCACGGCGTAGCCCCAGCCGAAATGGAGATCTGCATGGTGGTTCAGTTGTTCGCAAATACCGGAGACGGCGTCAATGAAGGCTTTGGCACCGTCAAAGTCGTCAAACGCAAACTCCCGCATCAACTTCCCTTCAACCACGGCCCAGTTGGCAGGGGGGTTCATGCCATCAACCCCAAAGGTGGGAGTCGTCGTTGCCCTTGGTCTCCTTTTCGACTTTTTCATGGAGTTTGGAGCGTCGCTTCATGTCTTCGCGTTCAAAGGCAAGCAGTTCCTTGTCGTCGATGTAGGCGGGTCGTGTGTGAGCGATGAGTTCCATTTTCACAATGACATCGCGGGAGATGAACACGCAGCGCCCGTCCTCGGTAAGGATTTCCAAACTTGACTTACCCGACGAAATCAGGCGGCCACGGATGTGAGCGTCTTCTGGGTCCGAGAAGGCTTGAACGTTCAAATGGAGTTCCACGAAGTCATCCCTTCGCAAGCCTTGGCGTCGTTCGAGAAGGTCGCCGTTGTAGACGGATTCCAACCCTTGAAGCTCGGGGGAACCCATGTCTTCCCACATCGTTTTCGCCCAGTCAGGCAAGTCCACGCCGCTCTTCTTCGCCATGGTTGCACGATACGGCGAGCGTACTTGAACCTCCCCTTTCCGCCCCCACTCGTCAACCGGACGGGATAGTTCATGAAGGGAAGACGGTGGCGGAGGACTGAGGCAAAGGCATGAAGGTCTCGTGGCGCACGCTCGGAACGGTTTTGTTGGAGGACGAGGTTCTCGACAAGGCCTTTTCTCGAGCCAAGAAAGCCGCTGACAGAGTCGATGATTCCGACCGTGTGTTCCGTGTCCGAAAGCAAATGACCCGCATGGTCCAGACCGCTGCTGACATCATCGCTACCGAATTTCAAGAATTGGTTTCAGCGTGGCCCTCGCTCGATCAGTCTCCCCTGTTCGACGTCGCCATGATCGACGCTTGTGTCGGGTGCGATGACTATCGGAAAAACCTCGCAACGCTCCAGTGGGCATCGAAACAGGTGCAACGCATCGCCTCTCAGAACGCCAAGAAGATCATTCGAACCGGTCGAACCGATTTGATGCATGAGGCCCGACGAGAAGCGTACGGGCGAATTTCTTCCGTGATGCGTCAGGTGGGACCGTCGCTTGATTGGTTGAGCGAAGCACGTGAAACGCTGAAGCGTCTGCCGAAGATCGACCCCGTCTCACCCTGTATCGTGGTTTGCGGCGCTCCCAACGTTGGGAAATCAGCCTTCATCGCCGCCTTGAGCACCGGGAACATGGAGGTGAACCACTACCCGTTCACGACCAAGCAGATCCACGTCGGACACTTTACGCATCGACGTTTGCAGTACCAAATGGTTGACACGCCCGGTTTGTTGGACCGCCCCATGGAACAGCGAAACCACATCGAAATGCAGGCCATTGCGGCCTTGGAACACATCGGTTCGCTCGTTTTGTTCCTGGTGGACGAGAGCGAATCATGTGGCACACCGCTTGAGGAACAGATGAACCTCCTGGAGGAAGTTCAAACCCTGCTACCCGACACCGAATTGATGCAGGTGAGCTCAAAAGCCGACCTGCTCAAACCCTTGCCGCCCATGTGGGATGAGGTGGCCCAACACGAAACGGCTTGGCGAGACGGCGGTTCCGAGGGCGAACCCATGCTCCCGCTGTTGCTGGATGGTGAGGGCCGAGTCTGCCTTTCCGCCACTGAAAACGTGGGCCTGGACGCCATGCGTCTGGAAATCGTTCGGCGCGTCAAGGCGGCTCGACCCAACGACCCGATGGAACTCCCCGAGGGCTGGTACCGCCAAGATGTGTGATCACATCGTGGTGAGCGGTACGACACCCAACCCTTCCATGCCAGCCTTGAGTGTGGCCCTGGCGAGTTCAGAAACGGCGTAGTAGAAGGCGTTGACCTCGCCTTCGCTGATGATGTAGCAGTCTCTATAGAACGTGTTGTAGGCCGTGGCAAGGTGGAGCATGTATTCGGCGAACAAGTTGGGTCGATGTTCGCGAACCACTTTCTCGAGACGGTCATCGTGAACCGCCAACGTCCGCAGTAACTGGACCAAGCCAGCCGGCATGGTGCTTGACTCAGGAACGTCGGTGTCCTCCGGCTTTGTTCCGCCGCCAAGCAAGGCTTGCACCTTGGCTTGAATGGAGCAGGCTCGTGTGTGGCTGTACATGATGAACGGTGCGGACCCCGCTTCGAAACTCAACGCATCCTCCCATCGGAACGTGAACCCCTTTTCCGGACTGACGCTAATGATGTTGAATCGGACGGCTGAGGTTCCGACGGCTTCAGCGATGTTCGTCATCGCTGCCTCGTCAAGGTCGGGACGACGTTCCTTGAGAACCTCGACGGCGTGCGCCTGGGCCTCTTCAAGCAGGTCGTCCATGAACACCACGTTGCCTCGTCGAGTTGACATCTTGCCTTCTGGCAGTTTGATGAAGGAGTAGAACATGACTTCAGGGCGTCGTTCTCCCAACTCTTCGAGGGTCAGACCGACCTGCTGAGCCTGCAGCTTGTGGTCTTCGCCCAGCACGTTGATGAGCTCGTTGCATTGGCTCCATTTCCACCGATGGTAGGCGATGTCTCGCGTGGCGTAAAGGGACGAACCATCACCTCGCCGATAAAAGAATTCTGTCTTCCCCTTGAGGCCTCGTTGTCCGAGGTCAAGGAATTGGGCGCCGTTGTCGGCCACACCGTTGATCTCGAGGTCGCCCAACTCTTCCATCAGTCGAGCCACGTCGCCGTTGGTCACGAACACGGATTCCTTGGTAAACCGGTCGAACTGAATGCCGAGACGGCCCAGGGTTTCCAGCATGCCGTCCAGAACCGGTTGATAGGCGGCCTCAAAAGCGGCCAGGACGTCCTCATCACCGTGTTCGCTGGCGTGGACAAGGGCGCCGATGGCGTCTTCGATGCGGTTCGCTTCCGTGGATTCTTTCCGCTGACGTTGGGCGGCTTGGTACCACCGAACACGTCGGTGGTCGGCTTTGTCCGCCCATTGCGGATTGACCGGTTCGCGGTCGGCGAGCAGCGTTTCAACCTCCTCCTCGCTCATGTTCTCAAGCGCCCAAGCCAGCACAGCCACTTGTTTGCCCATGTCGTCGACGTAATATTCGGCCGTGACCCTGTCGCCCCACAATCGATGCAAGCGGACGAGGGTGTCGCCCAAGATGGCGTTTCGCGCTCGGCCGACGTGAAACGGGCCGTTGGGGTTGGCCGAAGTGTGTTCGATGAGCACTTCCCTCCGGGCTTCATGCCCCGATTGGCGGTGCTTCCCAGCCAGCACTTGTTGCGCCAACCATGCGGGTGAGGCACGCACGTTGAGGTAGCCGTTGACGGCGGTGATGCTCTCCACGGCCTCGTGAGCGGGAAGCACCTCGCACAGTTGCTCTGCGATGGCGGCCGGAGCCATGCCCAGGGTTTTGGCAAAGGCAAAACAGGGCAGGGAGAGGTCGCCCTGGTCAAGTTCCCGAGCCGGCTGGAGAAGCCGGCCGACGAGCCCAGGTTCAACCCCCATGGTCGCAACAGCGTTCTCCACCAGCGGTTGAATTTCGTTTTTCAGAAGGTCCATGCGGTCACCTCACATCATCGGGTAGCGTAGAATCGCTGCCAAACCGCCAAAGCCTTGCATGAGTTGGGAGCCTTCTTCTGTGTCCACAGAGATGTAGGTAACTTCTGAGTTACTGTCGTCTGCAAGCGAGGTTAACGAGTCGATAATGGAATGGCTGGAGAGTTCTTTGATGGCATCACCCGAGGCGCCGCATGAGGGGCAGGCCGGAAGTTCCTGTTGACGGGTGAGGCGTGCTTCCCAGTCGTTCTCGGCACCATGCTTGCACTTCTTGCACTGCATTTTGATGATGTTACCTCGGAGCCCTTCAGAGATCAGCAGCGTGTCAACCGCGCCGCTGGTCAGGGCTTGTTTGATCATCATTTCACCGTAGGTGGCTTTGGGGTGGGTGCGAATCAATTCTTCGAGGAAGCGATTCATAACTTGACGTTCGGCATCCAACTCGATTTCCCCCATCAGTTGGCCTGCGTTTTCGACCAGTTCGCGGACCCCCGACTCGTTGGAATAGCCAACGTCAAACGTGGTTTTGGCGATTTTCTTCGCGATTTCGTGGTGGAAGTATTCGTTTTTTACAACGAAATCCTTGGTGGCGCCGGGCCCGCCTACGATGACGGCCTGGATGTTTTCCAAGTGCGGCAACCAGTACGAGCATGCATGCTCGGTGGCTCGCTTGAAGAAATTGTGTGCCGCTTCTTCGATGAGGCGTTCAAAACGCTGGGCGGATTGACCGCCCTGCCGGTGCTTTCCCATGATGTTCGACACGAGATGTTCCTGAACGTGGATGCGTTTGCCCGAGGCGATGCCGTAGGCGGCTTCTGCACGGTCGATCACGAAGAGGGCGTAGGATTTCTTGTCCACCAGCATCTCTTCGAGTTGCGTCAACTCGAATCGGGAATCGCATCGGTAGCGGAACGAAATCAGCGGTTGGGGTGGATCTTCGACCACGATGTTGACCATTCGGCTCTTGTTGTTCCCCACGATGACCGATCCCACGAAGATGGCCAGCCCGTGTTCGCCGGGGGTTTTGTACCTCGAGAGGGTTGAGATGGCGGATTCAATGGCGCCCTGAACGTTTTTGCGGGTGCCTTTTGATTTGATGTTGGCCGCTTGGCCGTGTTCGTTCTGCAGCATGGAGCGAGCGTCGGAGACTTGGCGGTCGGGTGGGATGATAAGCGTGACCAACTCCGTACCAAAGCCCTTCATTTCCCTCAGGTCTTCAAGGGCGAGTTTGAGGCGCATCCGGCGTGCCGACAACTTTGCATCGTCTGCCATGGTGCTCCCCAAATGTTGGGCTGGGGCACGGCATTTCAATCCTCCCACCCCTTCGGCGTGGTCGGTGTCGTGTGGGCCGCTGCAAAGGGATAGGATGAAAGCATGGGCGCGACGCAAGGAATCCATGAGCCCCGTCCATGTTGTTGCCCTTGGCGGCAGCCTGCTTCGGCCCGAGGAGGCCGAGGACCGCACCACGTGGTTGGGTCAACTCCGGCAGCTCATGGTCCACCTCGAAGGTAACGGACGTCGAATCGGTTTGGTCGTGGGCGGCGGCTTGCCGGCCCGTGAAGGCATTGAACTCGCCAAGGCGACGGTGGCTTCCCCCCATCGCCTCGATGAAATCGGTATTGCGGGCACGCGGCTCAATGCAACCGTGCTCCAGCAGGTGCTGCTGGAGATTGGATGCGATGTGGCCCCCTCCGTCCCGCACACGATCGATGACGCTCGCTCGCTCCTCGACGACCACCACATCGTGGTCATGGGTGGAACCGTGCCTGGGCACACCACGGACACGGTCGCCGTGAAACTGGCCGCCGCCGTTCATGCTCGGCACTGCATCATCGCCACCAACGTCTCGCACGTCTTCACCAAAGATCCGAGGCATCACGATGATGCTGAGGCGCTCACCGAGATCAGTCTGAACGAACTCGCCGCTATCGTGGGTGCAGGCGCGCCCCTTGAACCCGGGGCTTCCGCCGTGGTCGACCCGGTGGCCGTGAGCGTGGCGCTCGAGGCTGGCTTGGATTTGGCCGTGCTTGACGGCCGCGACCTCCGTCGGCTGGACGATGCGCTTGACGGCAAACTCTTCGACGGTACCGTCATCAAAGCATGAGGTGAATTCGATGGTTGATGCAAAGAAGGTGAAAGACATGGTGGCCAAGAAGTCGAGTCAGTTTATCGGCAACATGCAGGGAGGCGGCAAGGTATCGCCTCACAAGCACTGCAGAATCTGTCATGAGCCGATTTCGGTGAAAGCCGATCCTCGGGTTTGCAAACAACAGGAATGCATCGACCAGAACGAAAAGGACGAGAAGAACCAGCGAACGGTTCGAATCGCCATGTTCGTGTTCTTCGGGCTGTTCGCCCTGCCTTACCTGTACACGATTGCCATGCAGTTGGTCTGAGCGGCGCTCAGTCCAAGCCGAATTCACGGACGAGGAGCAACCGCAGGAAGCGCTGCGCACTTTGCAGCACGAGGCCCGTGGCCATGAGCGATAGACCGAGCAAGCCGATCCACACCGCTGAAAAACCAGCGCCGATGATGCTGTCGAGCTGGAGCGTGAAATCTTGTGCTGTTCGAGTACCCATGGCGGCCCCGGTGGCGAGCAGCCCGAACCCTGGCAGGCCGAGCACCAGCAGCGGTTTCTTTTGAGACAGCGAGAGGACGGCCCACGTCATGACGGTGAACCCGTGTGAAACGGCGGTGAAATTGGACCCCTTGGGCACGTCGTAGCGAATGACGGTGGGCACCTCAAGGACACGAAGTTGCTTTTCGTGAGCGTCCTCCAACATTTCGAGCGAGAGTTCCATTCCCTCGGAATCGAATCGGAGACGCTCAAGCGCGGTTCGCGAAAAGGCCCTGAATCCAGATTGGGTGTCCTTGATGCCGAGGTCGCTCGACAGGTTGGAAGCCGCCGTGATGACCTTGATACCAAGGCGGCGGTAAGCCGGCATGTCGGTACCGCCTCCACCGTCAACGAATCGAGATCCGATGGCAAAATCGGCCTCACCGTCGAGGATGGGTTTCAGCAGTTTGGGAATGTCAGCGGTTTCGTGCTGGCCGTCGGAGTCCAACAGGACGAGGGCGTCGGCGTCAAGCTGACTCGCTCGCAAGAACAAGGTCTTCAGCGCCCCACCGTAGCCACGGTTGACGCGATGACGAATCACGGTTGCTCCGCACGCCTCGGCGATTCTGGCGCTGGCATCCGAGGACCCGTCGTCAATGCAAATCACTTCGTCGACGTAGCGGAGCGCACGGGTGACGACCGAGCCGATGGTCTCTTCCTCGTTGTACATGGGCATGCCGGCCACGATGTGCGGTTTCGCCGCACTGCTCGACTTGTCCCCTCGAGGCACGGGCTGGCGTCAGCGAGCTTCTATATATGGTTGCTTAAATAAATACGAAACATTTTGTCGAAAGGCCGGTCAATTGACCGCAGTCAATCGCTCAGCGGTGTACTTCTCAAAGAGAAGGGCGTCCAGGACGGCCGGATGGGCTCAATCGTGGAGTTGGGTCACGGTGGTGACAGCACGCTCACCGGAGAGCACCTTTTGCAGGGCACTCATCGAGATCACCAGCGGAACATAGGACTGGCCGTCACTGGTCATGTACGTGCTGCAGTCGGCGAAGGCTGCCGTGTTGATGGAGAGCTTGAGCGCTCCACCGGCGTTGCTTCGGCGAACATAGCCCACCAGGATGTTGTTGTCCAACGCTTCGGTTTGCTTTGCAGATTCAGATTTCTTCATGTTTTCACCTCCCCCAAGGCTCTGGTTCCTCAGGAACCGCACGATTCACCTCAACGATAATCAAGGCATCTTTGCCTTGATGGACGGAACCATTTCCCTTATACGGGCGGTTTTGGTGGTCAAGGCATGCGAGCCTTGGTAACGGGAGGTGCAGGCTTCATCGGCTCTCACCTCATCGACCGGCTGGTGGCTCGCGGCGACGAGGTCGTGGTCATTGACAACTTGTCCAGCGGTCATTTGCCCTTCATCCAAGACCACCTTGATGCCGGCTCCGTTGTCTTGGTCGAGGGTGACATCTGCAACCCTGAGGACGTCGGGAAAGCCATGGCCATGGACATCGATTGCGTCTATCACTTGGCGGCGAACCCTGACATTCGTCTTGGCACCCGCATCACCGACACGGACCTCAAACAGGGCACGGTGGCCACCTACAACATCGTGGAAGCGATGCGATTGAACGACGTCAAGCAGATCGCCTTCGCCTCAAGTTCGGTGGTCTACGGTGAGGATGCCCCGTTGCCGACGCCGGAAGACCACGGCCCGTGCATGCCCATCTCCCTTTACGGGGCCAGCAAGCAAGCCGGTGAAGGCCTCATCAGCAGTTGGGTCGGCACCTTTGGTTTGCAGGCCTGGATTTTCCGGTTCGCCAACATCATCGGCGCCCGCGGTACCCACGGCGTGATCTTTGATTTCATTCACAAACTCAAGCGGGACCCCACTCGTCTTGAGGTGTTGGGCAACGGCTTGCAGGAAAAATCCTACATGGAGGTCGGCGACTGTGTCGACGGCATCCTTCACGTTATGGCTCACGCTGACGAACCCCTCAACCTGTACAACCTCGGCAGCCATGACACTGCCTCCGTCCGCCGAATCGCTGAGATCGTGGTGGACGTCACTGGATGCCACGACGCAAGCATCGAATACACCGGTGGCGATCGAGGTTGGGCAGGCGACATCCCTCGGGCGCGCCTCGGTATCGAGAAAATGCTGAACACCGGCTTCGATGTCAGAATGAACAGCGAGGAAGCCATCCGCCACACCGCCACCTGCCTCCTTGAAGAAATTGGATTGGAGTGAACACCATGTTGAACAACACCGAAGCTGACGTACGAACCGACACCCTGATTCGCGTGATGGCCCTGTTTTTCGTGGCCATCATCGTTCTGGCCGTAACCACCAACCCCATTCCCTCGGGAACCAACGTTGGTGAGCGGGCTCCTCCCCTCGAAGGGATGGCCTACAACGGCAGCGGCTGGACCGAGTTCAACATGGACGACTACCTGACGGCCAACTGGACGGCAGGGGATTCGGATGCTCAATGGCTCCTCGTTGACTTCATGGACACCGACTGCCCGTTTTGTGAAAAATCCGCTGACGATGTCGGTTATGACGCTGAGTACTTCATGAAATTGCGAGCCAATCACCGCACGTACCCTTCCCTTGGACAGTGGGACGGCCCCATCGTCAATTTCGTCGCCAGTGCAACCGAGCTTGAGATTCCCAACCACGACACCAGCCGCGATGAAATCGAGGCGTTCCGAGACCGCTCGGGTGAGGAAGAGTGTGCAGGCAAATCGTGTGCTCAAAGAGAGGGTGATGCACATCGGTTTGTCTACATTGACGACATCGATCAGGACAACATGCAGGAATGGAAGGTTGCCGGAACACCCTCCTACTACCTCATTCAGCCGGACGGCATCGTGGCCTGGAGTTCAGCCGACAGCCCACAAGAAACCGTGCTTGAGGCCATCATGAGGCTCACTCCGCAGGAGGAGGCTTGAGGATGGTCGACCAAAACCTCCTGCTCGTCGCCTACGCCGTCCCGATGGTGTTTGGCTTGGTGCTCATGACCAAATCCGGTGATGGATTTGCCAACGGCCTGTCCCAGCGAAACCCCCTGCTTGCCCATGCTCGTCGTCGCCACATGCTCGGCATGAACATCGTCGCGCTGCTCGGGTTTGTGGTGTCGGTTCACACCCTTTGGATTTCCAACAAGATCAGCGAGGGGGCGAACGTTTGCTCGACCGCCACGGTCTTCTCGTGCGATGACGTGCTGGGGAACGCCCAGTACAACGTCGACCCGGTGTTCGGCATTTCTTGGGGCCTCATCGGTATGTTCGCTTTTGGTGCCGTGATGTTCATCACCAACTCCGTGGGGAAGGAACCCGACGCCCTCTGGGCAGAATCTTACATGCGGTACGGGATGTACATGACCGGCGCAGGGATGTTGGTGATTGCACTGCTGGTTTCCTACGAGGTTCGCATGGAGAAAATCTGTCAGTTCTGCACGATGGCTCACATTGCCAACGTTCTGTGCCTGTTTGGGTTCTGGCGAGCCGGGAAATTGCACGAAGCCGGCGCTTGGAACGACAACGAGCCTTCAACCTCGGCCTGAACGTTCAAAAACCAGCACGCCTCAACAACCTCCACACACTTCGGTGAACACCATGAACAAAGAGTCGATTTTTTGGCTGATCGTGACCTTGAGCGCTCTCGCTGCCTTGGGCTTTCTGCTCGGAGAAAGCGACGGCGATCCGCCCTTCAACACCGCTGACGAACGTCATGCGCTTGCCAAAGAGTGCATTGGAAGTCACAGCGGCTTGGAAGACCACTACCACGCTGAGATCCGTATCTCCGTTCTCAACGAAGCAGTCGCTATTCCTGACGACGTTGGAATCGACGACCGAGGTTGTTCAATGCGCCCGCTCCACACCCACGATTCGACCGGTAGAATTCATCTTGAGTTTGGTGAGAAGGGCGTAGAAGCTCCGCTCGAAGCGTTTTTCGACATCTGGGGCAAGCACATGGACTCCACCGGCTTTGACGACCACCGAATCGATGCGGGTCATGAATTCTTGATGTTCGTGACCGAGGAGGGTGGCGAGCGAACCCAGGTCACAACCTTCGAGGATCATATCGTCGAAGACGGGCAGGTCATCGAACTGATCTACCGCGCCATCGAGTGATCAGGGCGTGAAGGCGCCGTTGAACATGGCTGCGTTGGGTTCGGTTTCGATCTCTTCCATGCGCAGCACGGTAACTTCGATTTCTTGGGCTTCGTGGTAGGTCGACCGGAGTTCCTGCATCAGCATGCGCTGCACGTCTTCCATACCGTCCCCGTGAAGCACCGACAGGTGGTGCGTGGTGTCCTCGCCGACCTTGGCATAGTACTCGACCACCCATTCGCGACGAGGCGTCTTGGTCTCCCAAGCGACGTCTTCCCATGTTTTTGTCATGATGTGACATTGTCCTTACGGTTTATCAAACCTTTCACTCCCGGTGAGGCTTCTTTCCTCAATCCGGTAGCATTTTTCCATTTTCAAGACCAACATCGGCAAGGAAGTAGGAAAAAATTACTTTTTACGAACAATCGAGGCCACCGCCAAGGCGAAGCAGGCGACCAGCAAGACGGTGCCGATGTGGCGCGAGGTTGGTTCGTCTTCGGCTCGTTCCCGGTAAGCGAGTTCAACCACACCGAGGGTTTCAACTTGGCCGCCGTTGTCCAGGGACGCTTGCGTTGATTCATGGATCAGCACCACGCTCCACGAAGCCAATTCGTCGAACTCAATGGAAAACGACGATGAGCAATCCTCGCCCGCTGACGCCTCAAGTAAACCGAGGTTCGTGATGATGGAGGCGTTGCCAACATCGCATTCAGCCAAGCCAACAAGAACACGATCTCGGTGGTCAAGGCCGGGGTTGATGAAGCCGTCCGGCATGGGTTTTCCGTGCTCGAGGACCATCATCGTGAGCTGCGTGCCATCGTTTTGCACCAGGCCGTTGGAGAGCACGCTGGCACGGAAACCGTTCTCGGTTTTTTCAACCGAAAGACCAAGGTTGGAGACGTTTTGACGGCTCATCTCTTCGGTTAAGATGTCCCGCTGGACGTCGCTCCAAGCATCGTACCCTCGCCGAGCGGGGCCGGCTTCAACCACGAAGGTCGGTGTGGAATTTTTCACGCCGATCTGCACCGATTCGAGTCGGTCGATGCGATGCTGGCTGGCCGGTGGCTGAAACGCATCTTCACCGTCCGACGGATGGAGGGCCACCAGCGCAATGCGCGAACCGTGGCTGTCGGCAACGCGCAACAATTCCGGGTCGATCTCTGCGCAACTTGGGCACCACGTGGCCGTGATTTCTTCCACCAACAAGGTCCGCCCACCGTCCTGAACGGTGAGCGGTTGGGAGAAATCGGCTGGCGGACTGACGACCAAGGCCTGACCGGACATGCCGCTCAAGAGGGCCACGAGGAGGGCAGCAACGAGCGATGATTGGCGTCTGCGCATCCCTTCACCCCTTCCCGTGGGACGGCGACACGTCGGACCGTCTTGATTCCTTGCTTCGCCGACGATTTGAGAAAAGGATTCATGAGGACGAGGTTCTGAGGGCGGGTTGAGGAAGGTCGCATGGCTGAGCATTGGGTTGAGAACCACAAGCGTGATGCTTGGCGTCGTCAAGCCAAGGCCAGCGGTTATCGCGCACGCTCGGCGTTCAAGCTCAAGCAAATTCAGGAGCGCTTCCAACTCGTAAGGTCCGGCGATTTGGTGCTCGACGTGGGGTGTCACCCCGGAGGGTGGGCTCAAGTGGCGGTCGAACTGGTGGGCGAGGAAGGCCGGGTGGTCGGCGTTGACCTTCAGCCCTGTGCTCCGGTCGAGGGCGCCGTGCTCCTGACCGGCGACATCACCGACCCCGTCACACAAGAACGAATCCTCAACGAGTTGGACGGTGCCTTGCTCAACGTGATCGTCTCGGATATCTCACCCGACATCACCGGAAAATGGGACATGGACCAGTCGGTGGCGATGACACTCGTGGCCGATGTGTTTGATTTTGCGTTGCCCCTGTTGACCAAAGGGGGCGGGTTCACCACCAAACTGTTCCAGGGCATCGGCGTTGAGGAACTCATCACCGCCGTGCGTCCTCATTTTTCCAGCGTTCGCCGTTTTTCGCCCGACGCTTCCCGCAATTCCTCGTCCGAGGTGTACCTGGTGTGCAAACACCACACGCCGTGGAAGGCACCCAAGGCCTCGGTCCGAGAGCGCTACGAAGCCGGCGTCAACAAACTCGTGGGCGGCGATGAAATCGAAGCCGACCCCGAACCGGTGGCGTCCTCGTTCCGTGTTCGGAAGAAAAAAACCAGCAGCGACCTTGAAGAGGGTTGAAGCGAACTCTCCGGGGCATGAACACCCCGCCCGGACTTCAATGGCC